>JGI20166J26741_10066671_pt1 | contig 17460 bp, 10 predicted proteins | sample TergutCu122P5_FD_26741 | JGI IMG/M metagenome (IMG submission 26741)
TTTACATGCCGCAAATCTACGACATGGGACCGACGGCTTTACTTCCCCTCCGAAGGAAGGCGTGCTGAGGATTTTTTCGCCCTTAAAAATCCGAAGGCTTAGGCCGGGTTTGGACCCGCGAACTTGGGTACTAAAGGCCAGCACGCTACCCATAGACTACCGAAGCCAATAATAATATGATATAGCCTACCTGAAAAAAAATCTTTTTGGACAAAGTCACTTTTGGAAGGGGGCAGGGATAACTCAGTCTACACAGTCTAATAACTGAGATGTGCATTTGGCCACTCTTCTCCGTGTAGTTATAGTATCAGGTTCAGAATGCATGGTGATATGTCGGCAGAAAGTCTTGCTTCTTCGTCGTGTGGTGTGACTTTATCCTTTACTGTTGGATTAAGCTGTTTTTAAAAATGGTTTTTATTGATAGTACATTTTGATATTATAAAACATTCATTGTAGTTGAAGAAGCCGAATAAGAAGAAATGAACCGTGAAATCTGTGAAGATATTTTTAGTCAAACTTTTCTTTGCTTTCTTTAGAGAAATTAAATGTGTGCACCGTATTTTTAACAGGCACGTAATTTCTAGCAGTTTGTTTCTCCATTACAATATAACATTTACTACAGAGTGTTTCAATATTTTGACGAAAATAACAATGCCCAAAATTTGAGGTTTTGAATGTGTTTAGAGGTAGTATGGCTAATTCCGGCTAACATGCGCAGCTTAACAGAGTTTTCATTTTGTTAACTGCAATCGGCCAATAGCTGAACAGGCAGTTCGTTTAGTTGGTTGCGCGAAAGTCATCGATTTTCTGATGGACTCCCAAATGTTCCCCTGGTCAATACATTTCAATTTAGATAATGAAGGAGTAGGCATGAAACATTTTGTAAGGTAAAAGTACGCCATCGCTTCGAAAGAAGAGGTAAGAACATGCTGAGCGCAAAGAGGACTCAAGTGTTCTAGTGTTAGACTGGGTCTGCACCAATCACAAGAACTTGCTGCACGCGTTCAGAGGAGACAAAGCAGCAACACAGCTGATACACACCAGTCTACATCAGACGGACTGACAGACAGACAGACATACACACACACACACACATACACACACACACACACACATCATTCTATACGACTGAAACACACAGCAGTCCACACCACTATAGAGTACTACTGCGAACCATTGCAAAACACCAGTCTGCACTCACACATTGGTCTACATCGCGAGACATACATTGGCAGCACTGTGCGTGGTGAGTTTACTAAACGACGATGCTATGGAGTTAAATCTCGCAATTGTGAATATTTTTTATGGTAGAGACGCACAATATTAAACACTGGATCCGTCCTTGTATTGCACAACAAAGTCTGACCAGTGGCATTTAAGCACATTCGGATGTGTAAATTAATCATTCTAATGAATGTGAAGGCTCGTTATTCGATGTCCATGAATTATTTCGTGAAATATGTCATTATGTTCGACTTTTGATGCAAAGTGCGGGAGAAAAACACGCTATTATGAGCACCGTTTCATGTTTATCGGACCTGCTGGACAGGGTGACATGCTGCTACCTGCGGTGTGACGTCTGTGCTATAGAATATGGTAATTATGGAGCAGTGGAACAGTAGTTTACTATTTAAGATGTTTACAAACAAGATAGGCAATGTAAGTGTACGGTAACATGTAGCCCTCTCATATCTATGCTCTCATAACGAACTTTCAGTAGAGGCATTGGGCTTGGATTTTTTTTAGCAGCGAAACAAGTGACGAATATTAAGATTACTGCCATGGAAAAGCAACAGTGATTTCTCATTTGTACTTTTGCGCTACATATTTCTCTGTGAAGAATACAAGATGAGTGTTGTCATGGAAACTGAACAATGAATTCTCTTCTGTGTTGTTTAATTACGTATGACGTTGTACAGAATATGAAGTGTCCCTAGACCTTTATGTAAAAAGACCGATATTTGACTCCGATCTTAAGCAAGAAAGAAACAAGACACAGAAATAGTGCAAGCTTTACTCAATTACTAAATCTGAGTAGAGGAGAGACAAGACCCAACACAAATGTTTGCAGTGATTACCGTCACCAGAATACCAATTAGCCTCCAAAAACACAGGCTACAACCCCGACCACCAGCGGACCAGATATAAAGAAAGTAGTCTGGACCTGATATTTACAGTAGGACACTTTTTTTTTCTGTTTGTATGCTGCAGAGATCCAGAGTTCCTGGGACGAACCAATATATTACGGCGGCCCTTTTAGCGTTGTTTTTTTGGCTTCTGTACGACATTTTCTTAGCTGTAATACTGCCACTGCAAATGATCGCATAAGAACCGTTGTAGTGCACTGTCGTCTCGAAGGAAAACGCTGTGAAAGAGCCAACTTATTGGCAGCAGTCACTACTCTAAGAACAAGGGGTTCTAGTTGCTCTCTCTTTCGTATTATGTGATGACAATAAAATATAGTTAACCTAAACGACGGCAGCTAACTTTGTTTAAACTTTCGTTAGTCACAAAGATCGGGAAATAAAACAGCAAAATAAGTTATTAGACTGTGAGTTGGACCTCATTCTGACATTATAACAAGATTGGTGCAAGGGCCGCATAGTCGAACGAGCGGGCCACATGTTGCCTACCTGCTGTATGCTTGAGACTCGTGGTCTATACACTAGACCAGGGGTTCAAAGCCTTTTTGGTGCTGCGTCTCACACGCAACACACTCGACTTAAATCAGGTAACAACAAAATGTAATAATCGGACACGTGTTTGTAATAACACCTTGTAATAAAAAAAAACAAATTAGCGAGAATCAGACATGATGAAATTTGGATACAAATAAGAGTACCAATTTAAAAATCGTAAGTAATGCAGTGGGAGCCAAAATAACTCGGGCGGTACACAGACAAGCCTACGAGCTGGAGGTTGGAGGAATCGAATTTTTCTTTGTAGCAGAGGCAACAGACTTTTCTTTTATTCAGATATTCCAGACGGGTTATGTGACCCATCCAGCCTTATATTCAAATGGCATATTGAGGTTCGTCGCCCCGAGTGCAGCGACCGGCGCGTGATGCTAACCACTCTTCCACAATTAATGCCGAGGTTAGGAATGGGTGGTGCAATACCTTCCACTCCCCACATACCTTCATAGATTACAAGAGGACAAATGTGCCTTTAACTAAAGGCAGTGGTCCCCAGTTTTTTTAAATAATGGACTAATTTTTGCGTTTTCATGACCATACCTTAAAATGTTATATTGTGGAAAGCGACTTGCGTAGCTCAAAAAAACAAAATGAAATTATTGTTGCTTTTCTTGTCAAAAGTTACTCAAGCAAAATGGTTCGACTGATGCATGAGAAAAGGAGAGCTAGCATCCGAGTGTGCTACAATGTTGCGTTATAAGCAAATTGCCGATCTTGTCTGAACTTTCTCGTAAATGCCGAGACACCGTATTCCGTATACTTCGTTCGCCAAAGGCAAAATACCACACTTCTTGCACTTCTTCTTTAGACGGAGTAATATCATGTTCCTTCTTCTTATGTCGTAAAGGGAAAAATATGTTCTTTCCTGTATTTTCTCATGATGTTTTTGATTTTGAGTTTGCCCTTCAATTGTTAGATCTCACTTCCTACAACACACAGAATACAGTCCCTCAGCTATAAATCCTAGTCTCAAAAGCTGTATCCCAAGATTGATGGAGAAGGGATAGGGTTTGTGAAACAGCAGTTTACCACGAAACACCTGTAAATGGTGAAGAGGATGCTGTTAAGGAAGTAACGTATCTCTTACTTAAAGTGTCGGTTACGTTTATTCGACTGTAATCAAAACTAGAAAGCGAGTAAATCAACAAATTTTTGTAATAATCACAAACATGAAGTTCCACGATAATCTCTGATAGGACTTGCGTTGTTCCATGCGGAAATACGAAAGGGTGGGCCGACATGACGCGGCTTGTATTCGCTGTTCACTTTGCGAAGGCAGGCGAAAACTGAACGAAAATGTAATTTTTAGAAATTTACGAATTTTGGAATGATCTACTTTGACATAAGTAACGGTAAGTCCGAGCACACAATGAGAATAAGTGTATTGGAAAATAAGCAATTGGGTTTTGCTAATACTTTGTTTGTGTAACCTGTCTCAGTCAAAGACCTCAGAAGTTTCCTCGGCCTCTGAATTCCTACTGACGATTTTTACCACTAACAGCCTCACTACAGGCGCCACTTCATGCAGCTTTAGCTGGTCCCAGGCTTAAAGGATAACAAATTGTGAACTGGATAGAACATTGCACCAGACATTTAAAGATTGCGTCTCACTTTGGCTCACACTGTACCATCTGATACCTTGGCCTTATTTACAGACGCCTCGAACACCGCTATCGTTGCCGCTTTGCAGCAGCTTGTCCTCGACGCTAAGAAACCACTAGCTTTATGCTCCCAAAAGCTCAACTCCGCTCAACAAATGTACAGTCCGGTAAAATACCAAGTTATTAGCGGTCTGCGTTGCTAACAAATATTTCCGACATGTGGTCGTGTGCTGCCCCTTTGTCATCTTTACGACCACAACGCACCCACACCTTCCAGCTATGGAGAGATAAGCTCTCACTAGTATAGTCCTGTCACCTGGAGTTTGTCAGACAATTCTATACTGGCATCAGGCGTATCTCCGGGCGGGAAAATGTCGTAGAAGGCCCTCTATCCCGAGCAAACTCTGTTACAGTGTCCCTTGTTTGCCACGCCCTTTCAGTTTTTTAGGGGCAGGTCGTGGAGCTGAGAGATCTCCTGAAGAAGTCTCTGCTATTCAGTTAGAACGGGTCCCATTTACTGGATTGGATACTACTCCCTACCCCGACACTTCCACTCAAAAGCCGCAACCGTTCATAACAACGCATTTTAGACATCATGCAATCGACATCCTTCAAAACTTGAGCCAGCTTCAAGGTGTTCCAAAGATTTGGTTGCCTGGTGTGAATAAAAACTTCTGCGCTTGAACAGGAGCTTGCATGCCCTGCCAACACCGTAAGGTATGGCTGCAGTAAAAAGCCGCAACGGGAAATCAAAATTCGGTTAGCACGTTCAGCTCACAGTTTAAACAGATCAGGAACCCGATTTGAGGCACGTCCCTTCAAGACGTTGGTTGGCATCACCGGTTTCCATCTACCCAGGACTACAAAGTGGTACCCAGCCGCAAACTGCATGATCGAGAGATTACATCGATATCTGACGGCTCGCCTATGGTGCCACGCCCATGAGTATTGGGCTGAGGCTGTACTGCTGGTTTTTACAGGCATCCTCAACTCAAGGAAGAAGGCACTAGAGACATCGTCAGCAGAACTGGTGTATGAAAACCCCTGCATTTTCCGGCAGTATCCTTCATCCAATCATTCACCTACTACGCCAACGTTACTGACTTCGAAACCCGGCTACTTCTCCACATCGGAAGCTCCAACCTTATCGGCGTCCAGGCACGCCAAGCCACGCCGTCGTCATATTTATGGATCCAACAAAAACATCGCACGTCCGCCTGTGAAAAAAAAACGCAATCCTTGGAGCCCTGCAAAGCCCGCTTTTCGGCCCATGCAAAGTCCTCCGTAGGGATGATACAACCGATGCAATCGGCGTCCACGGCGTCGCGACAACAGTATTCGTTGAACGCCTAAATCTGGCATACGTCATCCAACATTGAAGCCGCTTCACCTCAAGCAACTCCCTCCAGCACAACTTTTCCGGACGGCGATTACGCTTTCAGGATTACCTGTTGGTACAGCGGACTCACCGGGGGGTGGGGTGATGAACGCCACTTACTACAGCTGCCACAAAGACGCTGGTCATAATATTAGGAATGCTACCTGTCTAGCCCGGAGCCTCTACTGCTGTTCCCTCAGCAGCAGAAGACGCAATTCCCTGTGAAGTACGGGACAGGCCACTTCAGCTGTGCGAAATTTATGCTGCCTGGAAATAAATTTCACTACCTGCTTGTAAATTGCATATGTGGTTTGTCGTTTTAGGCGAAGAAGTCACAAAATATCGTAAACCTGTAGAAATTATCTAATAAACTAATTCACTCCATGGAGAATATACCTTCCTGAGAAGGTAAAGCCTAATCAGCTAGTCAAGAATCTGCCTGCTTTTTATGTAACCCGAAAGTTCAGTAACGCATTCACAAGCGTTCGTTCCAGTCCCTATGCTGGGCCAGAGCAATCTCCTCCATGCCTTCCAATCCCACTTTTTTGAGATCAGTTTTAAAATTATATTCTCATCTATGCCTAGGTCTTCCAAGTGGGCCGTTTTCCTCAGGTCTCTCAACCAAAACCCTGTATGTACCTCTTCTATCCCTCTTACGTGCCATATGCTCCGCCCATCTCGTTCTCGATTTGATAAACCGACAAATATTTGGTGAGGAACACAGAGCATAAAGCTCCTTTTCATGCAGTCTTCTCTAATCCCCTGTTAAGCGTCCTTCTTAGGCCCAAGTATCGTCTTCATCACCTATTCTCGAACAACCTCAGCCTATATTCCTCCCTGAATGTGAAAGACTAAACCTTACACCCATACAAAGGAACAGGCAAAATTACAGTTCTGTAAATCGTAATTTTTACTTACTTTTATGTTGTGATTCTTCCTGCATTCTGGTCTCGAGACAAGCCAATATGCTTAGGTTTCATCGTTTACTTCTAGAACAATCTGCTTATTAGCGACTAATAAACCTTCTGTGTTTTTCCTTTTAGTATATGCTTCCAACCAACATATTAACATCATCAACATAAACAAGAATCTGATGTGTACCATTTAATTTCAAGCCCTCCTTTGCCTGAATCTCCCTAAATGCGTCTTATAAACAAAGATGAAAAACAATGGCGATAACTCATCTCCTTTTTTTTCCAACCATTCTTAACAGGAAATGTGTCTGACACATATCTGCCTACCCGGACTCTGTTACAGGTTTCATTTAGACACACTTTTGTTAGCGTTGCTAGTTTTCATACGGATACCGAAATCAATGAGGATACTATATAGGACCTTCCCCATCAATAAATCAAATATAAGCTTTCTTGAATTTTATAAATAGGTGATGCACTGGCTTTTTGTACTCCAATTTTTTCTCAGGTACTTGAAAAATGCAGAATATAGATCAGTAATTGATCTATTACGTCGAAATCCACACTGATAATCCCAATAATTTTCTCTGTACATTGAGTTATCCTTAAGAGAAGAATGTAGGATAAAAATTTTATGTACATAATAAAAATAGTATGCCCCTGTAATTACTAAAGTCTCTTTTATAACTTTATATAAATAGGTATAACTATTGGTTCCTTCCCTTCTCAGGCAATTCCTCCTTGTAAATAGAACCAGTAAGTCAGGACGAATTTTCCTACTCCCTCCTTTAATCAATTCAGCTGGAATTTGACCAATAGCTGGTGATTTGCATCTTTTCAGTATTTCAATAGCCATTTCAAACTCAAAGACCCTGGCCCTAGGCACTGGTGGCTCTGCTGTACGTATTTTAATATACCTAACATATTTAACACCATGTACATTCAACAACTTACAGCAATTACTCATTCGCTTAGCCAACATTCTGTGGGCGTCTGCAACCAGATCAGCTTTACTATGTTAGTTCTAGGCTGGTAACCCTTTTTAAAGTCATTGATGTTCCTAGACAAATCTATAATATTCCTGTCCCTCTGTGTGTTCCAAGTTCCTTAATTTTACTTCTTGTTTTATACTGTTCAAATTAAATACGTTACTTAATTTTTTTATGTATTTTTATGTATGTACCGTGCATCTTGTATTATCCAGACCAACAAATGTACAAATTATATATATATATATATTAACAATATTTTATATATCGTAAATTCTCTTACATGTTTCGATGCACCCGCATCATCTTCAGGGAATCTTTTCCTTCTACTTTGCTAAAGCTAGAAAATCGTTAATATAAAAACTTAATAAAATCAGTAGATTAAAATGTTCACGCGATCGTTATAGTTGATACAATATATAAAACATTGTGAGCTGTGTCAACTGTTATTACAGTACGTGGAAATTGTTAGCTTGGTGGCTGTATAAACAATCTGGGCTGTCTTATAAGTGTAATCCCTATGTTGGTGTTTCCTGTATGCGGGTATGATGAGAACTTATTTTGGTTTGGATCCTGTAACAACTGCGGTGCTCATTTACTAACTGACAGTTTTCTGTAACTTTTGCTATTACTAGACTGTTGTCAGTATCACAGTCAGCTCCCGTGAAGGATTGTACATCCAGTACCTAAATGCCATCTCCTATCTATTAATTTACGATCAATCTGATTGTGAGTCTTCCCATTATGAGAGGTCCAGGTATGTTTATGAATGTATTGGTGTGGGAACATATTGTTCTTAGCAACTAGATTTTTAAATATGGAAAATTTTACTGCTCTAACACCATTATATTAATACACTCATGCAAACTCCGATTTACAATTGTGGGTTTGAAAATATACTCTGTCCGCAGTTTATCATTAAAATATCCTAACAGAATTTTCATACGGTACTTAAGGAAAATGATCGAACAGCTATTCTAATTCCTCAGAAAAACTGTCCTTTGAGTCATCACTTTCGTAATCAGCTGCTGCATGCGCGTTCAGTACAATGATATCACACAAGCTACCTCTAAAGACTATACATGACGCCTTATCAGTAACAGACTGTTGTCTTAACTGCTGATAATATTCTGTAGTGTACACAAAATCCTGTTTCCAATTGAAGATTTTCATTACGTTTTACATAGATAAACGTATAATCGTCTGTCGTTACAGTTCCTCCTTTGTCCCACCTAAACTCCAGCACACAAACCAAATCTAATTTACACGTCGCTAATTCCCTGGCCTCTGTAGTAAATGACCCACACCTGTAGAAGCTTCTCATGTTCCACGTGCCGAATTTCATGTCTCTTTTCCATTGCTTATGTCGTGCCAAAGGATCAATTCAAGTCCGAGGTCTGGCGAAATGTTTTGTAACTTGGTATGTTTTAAAGGTGAGGAGTTGTCAACACCACCCCTAATCCCCAACCTGGAAGGCCACCCCTTGTTGTCTTTCCGCCGCTGATTATTCAATATATTCGCAGCCACACTCCTTGTCTGATGGTCGCTCCTGCATCCGCAACCTGATGATGTTCCATTCTGTTGTGACAGGGACCCACTTATCACGGCTTCTAATCATAATAATATTAATGATTGATACAAAATAATATTTGTATACACTAAACAATAGTGTCATCCTCCTAATGAATGAGTAAAGAGACGCGTTTCCTCTGAAATTAAAGTGGCTGAAGCTTAAACCTTACCACTCACCTCCATCCAGAACAACGCTGAAGTACGGGTAGAGCTAGACCTCCATTCCACATATGTCAATACCGCGCATAAGAACAGTAACAGTAACAACAGAAAGACTGAAAAAAAATACCTTGGAAACTACAGGATTATAAATAATACAAATTTAGAACTTAGAAGAAACACTTTTCTCTGTAGGATGTTAATTACATGTGAACCGCAAATTAAGTATCTTAAAATATGGGATAGTGTGTGACCTGATTTCCTTGCTACTGTTAAAGTCCATTGGCATGGCACTTGGGTTCCATAGCAGGCAGGAAGTTTCTTACTATTTTAGAGACCGTTAGCTTCTGTAGAAGACTCTGCTTCATGCAGCTAGTTTTCTGTAGTGCATAAGCTGCTAAACCTAATATTTTGAAAGAAGACTTGATTTAATATACCACTCTTCAAATATATGAGAGATTTTGTAAAATTATTGAATGTGAAAAAATTATAATTTTTATTGCAGTTAAAATAAAGAGCTGCACACCAGCACTTCAAAGCTACAACCTGTCCATCATTGACGGTATTCACTCAATCCATGAAATGGTTCGTATCGCCACTGTGTTGAGAGCCCGGATTCAATGGAGCAGGATCTCGCGTCTCCTTGTGTAAATGCAGTGAAGCTATTTCTGGGTCTATTCAAAACAAATTCCACAAGGTTCTTGTGTGTAAATGCCTCGTGCATAGTTTCTGCTTTCAATTATGCTCTCTTCTAGGAAACAGAAAAAAATTCTTGTTCTTCGCTACAAGTAGATACAATCAATCCGCACCGTGGTTGTATGCATCATAATGTAGAACTGAGGACCTTCAACTCTTAAGCAATGATTGCGGTTATCAATATCAGTCTATGCGTAACTATTGTCAGTTAACTTCTTACGATGGTTTGGCTCTATATTACAATTACGAATTTGTTGTGCCTGTGCAAAGAAATGCAAAAATTCTCCATTTTAGCAGTGTCATGTCAGCCTACCTCTATGCCCACCTGTAAGAGTTCGAGAATTAAGGAAGAATTTTTCGTAAAGTTCGGCATTGGAAAATTCTACTAAACTTTGTAGAAACATTTCAACGTTCGTCAGTCTTGGACAGCAGTAATGTACACACTTAATACGTGCATGAGTTTACCTCTGCACCTCGAATGTGGTACCCTAAAAATTTATTGGAAAAAAAATTATGGGCAAGAGTTGTAGACAAAAATTAATCGTATCTAATGTCCAACACACTTCTTCCGTAAATGTGATGGTTTTCGAAGTAATTAAAACAGGCACCATAATAGTTATAGCTGTACATATATGGGCTTTTTGAGGGGGAAGCCTAAAGAGAATGTCCTCAGCAATTCATTTGAATCCATCTTCCTTAAAATTTCAGGTTATTGTGTAACTCGATGGTTCTCGACTTTTTCCTACAATTTCAAAACGCTTAAAAATAAACATTTAGAACCTTTCACTGGATTCTGTTTTTGTGTTATTTCTTCATGCTTCTAAAATTTCACATCCTTTCAAATAAATTGTTGTCCTCAACAATTTGTTACAAAACTCTATTCGTCAGTAATATCACCACCATTCAAAGAGATTTTTTTCCATTTTAACAATATTCAAAAACAAACACTACGTTCAGGAAACTACTGCTTCCGTCTTTAGTTGAAGGAGGTAGCTTCCGAAACTTAGCGCTTTTTTAAAATATTGTTACAATAGAAACTGTCCATATGAATGTTGTTGATATTAATCACGTACAACCATTGTCAAAAAAAATCATTGTATTCTTCAGCTTTTATGTGTTTTGGGATATGTCGCGGTGTCGTTTGGTGACTCATTTTCGACGTTTCGAAGGAACATATTGCCTTTAAATGCAAGGTGAGACATGAATTTTGTGGCATAGTAAATTCTGAACGAAATCAGGATGGGGTTGAAGGCTACTCCCCCAATAATGTCAAAATGCATGTTATTTACTTTGTTATTTATAGTTTTTGGTTTTTAAGAGGAAGGCAGGAAGGTGCTCCAAAAGAAATCATTTACTTACCAACTGACACGGTGTAATATTCCAGATTACTTTAATCTTTTGCTTAATGCCGGTTTGTCACTCATATTATTAGACTAATTGCAAATGTGCACAAAATATGATATTTGTATGGATTTTTGACAAGGAATACGAATATATAGCTTATTCTCCACACTTCGAAGGCCAATATATGATGGAATTTTGGGCGATTTTTTTTCATTCTTGCGGATATATTTTCAGTAGGTAAATGACAAAGGAAACATATGTAGCTGTTGCATTCCGTTCGGTTCCTGCATTACATTCTTGTAATATATTCTACAGCGTCATTTAGATAAATGTTTTCCAACATTCTTTTGTGAACTAGCAATACATCACGCAAATATTTACTGGCACTTCTTCATTGTAATTTCTTCCAAACAAATTTTACGATCGCCCTCCGATAGCAAGTAACATCTATTTGAGTACGGACTACAAGAAGTTAACGCGTTTTCTCATCCTTGCTAGGGGACTTTAAAACTGCATTTATTATGACTTCTGAACTTGAAAATTCAGTATTTATATCAGGTATATGGTAACAGGGACACAAACAGATGGAACAGAGGGACTTGTAACTGGTAATTTTGGGTAGGGACGCAAACAATTTTGTTTCCGAACTTACGGTATTGAAGTTAGGCATTTAGTGGATCTGTCATTCCTTGTCGTGTTCTTCAGCAATTAAATATAACGACCGATATTTCTTATATTTGTCCGTCTGTATCTAAGAGTTTGGGCAGTTTTGTTTTCCATCATATTTTTCAGTGTTTTATATTTTCATCAAAGTTGGATATTTCCAGTCCTCAGCCACATTAATTAATGATAAAAGCAAGTATACTTAAGGCAATTAATTTTTTTTTACATTTCCCTTAAAGCGTCTCACAGGTTTTGTTAAAACTGGGTAAGGGAGTCTTTCACTAATGTGCATTTATTTTTTCTCCTTCCGTTCTAAGTTTAATTTACAGACATTTCATTGTTATTAACACCAACCGGCCTGAAATGCTTACAGTTACAGTGTTGGACGCACGCTTGGATGAATTCAGCGAGAATGAAACATATTCTTTCAGATTTGTAACATTTCGATATATCGATGGCAATTTCAGGTGCGTTAATCTGGGATTTTGGGTCTAACGGTGCGGCACTTTATGAGACTCTAGTTACGTTAGGTGCGTAGTCTGAGATGCGTGTTCGTCAGAGCGAAACGAAGTTTCGAATTAATCGTGCCCGTTACAAATACTGCAGGTACATTTGCTATGGACCTGAATACATAAGCTGTATGAAGATTTAACTAACACTACCTGATTTGATTTTCTCATAGCGATAATGGCGGAGGTTCAAGTCTGGTGGGATGTTGCGTCATGTCGAAAGGTAAATAGTTACTAACGTTTTAAAGGAACGTGTTTCTACCAACTTTAGCATCAGTCAGTCCAAGGAGACTGGATTCCGTTTGGAGTGCATGAAGATGAAGTTGGATACACTGCATTCCAAATGTCGGTAACTAGCATTCGACAAGTCGCAACATCCCACAAGATTTCAGTCTCCCTTTACTTGATTGATAGATACAAGTTCTGCGGTATTTTTCGGCTGGCCCGCAAGGCGATGTTGCCAAAAGTGCGTCATCTTTTTAACTTGTAGACATGTTCTGCTGTAGTCCCACCTACACCGTCACACTTCTGCAATACCACACACTGCAGATTCTGTGCGCTTTATCACTATAAGTTTTGGCATCTGCAGCCTTTTGACTAGAAGACCTAGTTTCTCAAATTCCTTTTGATGTTAATGCATCATAGTGAAAGATTAATGCCACATCGTTTTCAGTGTTAAGAGTATTACATTTAAAGCTTCGATCAGAGTGGTTGCTATGTACCACTTCTTTGAACATAAAAAAAGAACTTTCATTTTTCTCACACAGTGTATTTTTTTTAAAGATACAAGGAATAAATATACTAATTGGAACGGAGACACATTGCCTTTTCATTTAAGTAAGAAATTACTTTTTATGAGCTTCATGTGTCGGATATTTCAGTCTGGTCTTCAAAACCATGACGTGATGTAGCAATTACGATAATAAACCACTAAAGGTGTCGTTGTTTTGAAAGATATTCGGATTACGATCATCAGTACGCTGTCAGTGTTTATCGAAACACGATCATGCTGATTTTTCCTACAAATTCTTAATTTCGTGAACCGAAGAACGTTAATTTTAGGATTATTTATCCCCGTTGTGTTATTAAACTAGTATGTATTATTCAGTATACAGTCCTACACAACCTTATAGTACTAATTCTTTAAGAGACTACTTTCAGCTTGATATAAACCGTCATCGGACAGATGGCGAGCTCTTGTGAGTGCGATAATGAGCATTCGGGTTCCATAAAATGTGGGGAATTTCTTGACTAGCTGAGAACTGGTTAACTTCTCAAGAAGGACGTTGCTCCGTGGGGTAAGTAAGTATTTAAGTAAGTAGGTAGGTAACTGTAAGCCATTATCAGGCCTTTTTTCTACAAACCATCACTGCACATTTAATACTGCAAATAGCTATGAGATCTCATCCTTTACAAGACACGTGCTAAAGAAGCCAAAAGTATTTTGCAAGAGGCGATTAAAATTATACAAGAATTGTGTACTAAAAAGTGTGCAATTTTTTTGTGTGTAGTTAATGGAAGGTATAAAGAGTAAGAAATGAAAAAGTTGTTGAAGTTGTTGAAAATCGTTGTTAGGCAGTAGATCCTAATCATAACCTCTTGTAAAATTCTTTTTGTTATTTTAACTTACATAATTTAAAAGATTAGAGTTCATACGTATTTGCAGCAAAAATGTCCACCGAAGGTTTGTAGAAAAAAGGACTGATGATGGCTACTATTAAGCCGAAATTAGTCGCTTAAAGAACTTGTACTGTAAGGCTTTTTGTGACTCTTCACTGAATAATATATATTGAAGGAGGTAAATTGAATTGTTGTCTATGTTTATTAAACACTGTCGTAAATTGTTTTTAATTGTCCTTTAAGGTAAAGGGCTTTAATATACAAGAAAGTTAATGTATGTATAACGTAATATCGTGGAAGGTTTGCTTAGTGTTTAAATTTTCTCGCCTATCCCAACAGTCTGATACATTCCAGACGAAGAGATAGCTTTTATGGTGTTTTAACATCGACAGCAACATTAAAATCTATTAGGCTCTTCACATAAAGTGCTCGACATTTTTGCTCGATTGTTGTAATCAAAGTTCTATTTTCTAAGCAGATTTTCATGAAGTCCTCAACATCAAATTTCACGGATATCTCCCATGGGAAGCCGAGCTGGCACATGCCAAAAGAAAGGCAGGCAGACGGACGGACATAACGAAGCTAATAGAAGCTTTTCTCTAATGAGTCAATGGGTCTAAAACGAGGAAGTCAGCGTACGGGAGACAAATGCATCGGTTCGTTCGTAGGGTTCAAGATAGCCAGTAATTTTCTTAGAAGGTCAGGCTTCTAAAATGAATGTTTGTGTGGATGAGACACTACCACTTCAAGAAACTGAGAAAGGAAGGGAGGCTTGAAGGGAATGCTATAAATCAAGTACTTCTTTATGCTGAATTTTAAATATTAAATATCATAAAATAATACGAAAAAACTTACAATTTAGTAAGACGGTGATCTAAAATACATATAAGATCGCAGACACAACTGAAGGTGCCCTAGAAGTAACACACACTCACAGCCACAAGTGCATACATATATGAACATAGCAAAAGACCAAAATCAGCAAAAAAAGTATGTAATGCATCATTTGATAATGTCGCAGCGTAAGGTTAGCTTGCCTGTGTACATGAATAATAAATATACATGACGGCTATTGTGAAATTACGAAAATCTTACGTTTTGAATTTGCTTGTTTTGTGGTTTTAAAAACTGCTTTCATGCCACCTGACTGGCTAATCAATCAAGCCAAGCAGCAAACCACAAACTAAGAGACCACGTGGAATCATTTAGACGAAATAATCTTTCAGCTACTCAAGAAATTGCCCCTCCGTTATGGAATTTTAACCACGCGTCCTACGTTTAAAACGCTAAAGATCCAAATACAGTACACGGCAACAAATCGATAAACATTCCAGAATTTTGTAGGGTGTGAAAAGTGCTTTTTAATTTTCAGACAAGAACATTGAATACAAGTGTTTGAAAAGAGCTTGTTCAGAAGGTCCCCAAAAAATGACCAAGTGAAATTTTTTGGATATTTGACTATTAATAATGTAGTGCGTGATTTTTTCGGGTCACATATTTATCCGGTAATGAAATATAGATTGTTTCGGTGGCTTGGAAATGTGGTTAGAATGCGGGAACCTCCTAAAAGAAGCCTATTTGGAGGAATAAGGAGGAGACCTTTGGTGGAAAAAAAACGCGGAAAAATCCACATGGAAGAAAAGGGACGTGCACTTAATAAGAAACTCCTTGAAAAACACATAAAAGACCTGGAATGAGAGTTTGTGGGAAAGCTGCTAGAAGAGTCCACTTTAAAAGAATGAGAAACTGACTGGATGATAGGATTGAGGCAGATCCTTAGGGAGATAGGTTGTGTGGATCGGAGGTGTGTCGAAGAGTTAGAATAAAACAGTGAGAAACTTCAGTTGGAATCTAGCAACCGTTCTTTCGCTACGCCGATTTTGGGGAAGAAAACATTTAACCATATTTGGGTGTAGTTCAAAATTTCAGAGCAAGACAGAAATTTCAAACTTTCAAACCGAAATTCCGTTCTTGAGATGTGCTTCTATATTTTCGATGGTCGCAATCGCGTCAATAAGGACTATGACTCAAGTGCATATTCTGTCATGAATGGTGGAACTCTGCTTAGGAAAGATCGGTTTAAATCTACGAATTTCATAGGAATTTGTTAAGTGAGTATTGAAATTTTGGCCTACATTTCTAGGAAAGATAGTAAGCTTATGGGATTAGCACATTCCCTGAGTGTCCAAACTTCCAACTTTTAAAATAGTCGACTGATATAACATTTATGCCATCCTAGACCATCCCCCAAAGTCGAAAATTTAAGTTTTCTACAATCAGTAATAATTAAACGGTAGTACATAAAGAATATAATAGATAAGAAAAGAATATAAAGAATATAATTTTACAGAGACGGTAATTGAAGGAATAAGGAATAAACTGCAAGTATTCTAAAGAAGTACCGCAACCAAAAATGAAGAAGCGCTACAATAATTGTGTAGCATGAGCACTGGGGAACAGGAGCAGAATTCAGCACCAATAGTAGAAGAAACAATAAATCATCAACAAAGAGAAGACATTAATAAATTAAAATAAAAAATTAACAGTGCCTACCATCAGGTGACACAGAAACAGACCAAAGACCAAGACCGTAGAAACTCCAAAGTATGTTTCAGATAATATAAATAGTGAAAACTGCTAATGAAGCAATAGCAGAAATACTAGAATATAAACATTCAAATCTCTTTGAGATAATCCACCTCATTTATTCAGCAGCAATAAATATTACTACAGAAGGAATAAATGGAATAGGAAGCTATCAATCAGGAGCACAGAGTCCAAAAACACCCCCGTGGTTTAGACGAATACAGGAGTGTATAAATAGTATTGAGAGAGCACTATCAGCCGTGGCAAAAACAGAAAGAGATGAAAAAAGAATATAAAAAAGAAAGCGATTGCTTAGGATATATAAACTGGATAAGAAGGAAAATTTCGATCGAATAATTGAATAGCTTCAACAAAAAGTATCGGCAAATAAGTAGAACCAATACTATCAAAATAAAACTCTTATAAGAGACTGCAAGGAATTCTACAACCTTCTCAGGCAGAATAAATACCAATGTGAAAAATGTACCAATCAAAGAAGAAATATTAGACTTTTGGAACGAACAGAATGGGGAAAAGATCCAGTGTAACGAAGAAGTTTATTGGATAAAAACATTGCCAACAAAATTCAAGCATGGAATGGAGCCCAGTATCTGGAAAAAAAGCCACAACGGGATTAACCTTTTAAAGCCTAACGACATATATATGTGTCGTACCGCAGCGCTAACCTCCAGACGCTACATTTTAAATATTTATTCAACAAATATACGTACTG
>JGI20166J26741_10067782_pt1 | contig 17459 bp, 8 predicted proteins | sample TergutCu122P5_FD_26741 | JGI IMG/M metagenome (IMG submission 26741)
CAAGGCCACATTGCAGTGCACAAACTCAGGATGCCATGACAAGCCTGAAATTCACAGTGGTTCCACACCCTCCTTACAGCCCAGATTTGGCACCGTCAGATTTCTGGTTGTTCCCAAAATTGAAGGAGATGTTAAAAGGTCAACATTTTTCATCAGATGCCGAAGCTGAGGCAGCTGTGCGCGAATGGATCAGCAGCCAACCAGAAACTTTCTTCACGGAAAGAATGAACAAATGGATAGAACAACTGAAAAAATGTGTAACCATAAATGGTGACTATGTTGAAAAATAAGTGTACAATGTGTAAGAGAAATAAATTTCTTTCATTCTGATATCACTGTTATTATTTTACATTGTAAGAAACTTATTTTATACAATTGAAGACCTTACTTATCAATCACCCCTCATATATATATATATATATATGCACACACTGATGATGTTTGTTATTAATGATCTTGAGAGTTTTCGGACTAACTCATCGGTATATGGAATGAACAAAAGGAACGAAACTCATTTACACAGGCCTGTCACAAATCTTTCATGTTTTCAGAAAGGAGCTTCTTACTCCAGTATAAAAATCTTCAAGTCTACCTACTAACATTTTGGAACTCAAAAACGATAAATTACATTTTAAGGTTGGTTTGTGGAAGTATCTTATTACTCGCTCCTTTTATTTAATCGAGGATTTCTTATACTCTGTCATGTGTCTCCCACACCTGATATTTGTAACTCTTAATACATTTTACAGTAATAGTTTCCACTTTAAGTCTGATGATATGGCAATAATATTCTTAATATCGTGTTTGATCATATAATGTAATTATTTCACATTTTATTTATAGTGTATTATTTGGTGTTCTGTCACATGTTTTCAATTTGTGTGTATGTATTGTCTATTGTGTAGTCATGACTTGTTTCACATTCAGCTGTCTTATGACAAGTATTGGATCTGTAAAACATGTGTGTGTGTGTGTGTATACACATGTATACAAGAACACACACACACACACACATGTATGAACGTACATAAATATGTACATATGTGTGTATGCCATTTAATGATGGTATATCAAATGCTGTTGCACCTATCACAGAAGTTTATTTATTGGTGCTGAGCAAGATGCAAGACACCTATGGTTCAACTGTAGGGAACTTCACAGTAGTAACTCAGAGTTGCCTATTTTAAAGTAATATTCAGCTTTTGTCCTGACAGATTAAAAACATCTATGGCCATGGTGGATGGTCCAGACCAAATATGAAGGTGCCTTTTCATGAAGACTGTCTTAGCAATACCTGATAAGTGGTGTCTCCACAAGTACAGTTGACAACACCTGAACTGCCAGCAACATCCAGAGAGAACTTGTCTGACCATTCTCCATCTCCAACTTTAATTGAAGCTTTCTTCTTCCCAAAAAATGACTTAGCTCTGAACGAGAAGAGCACAGGGCCTTTGAAGTCCTCTGGGTGGTAAATTATATTGGTAGTTTCCTCAGATTGCTGCAATTTATAACATGTTTCAAAAAAGATTGTCATAAATAAAGCATTTTTAATGCCTATGAAGAAGGAACACCAATTCACCTTTTACAAGATATAACAGAAACCATAAAAATTAAGATTTTGTAAGAACATGTGGAATATTTGAGTACATGATAAATTATCAATGATCAAATCACTTACTAACAAGATTAATTACTTATAATGAGCATCTTTAGATTTCTACAGCTGATTTCTTGGAGGATGTCTTAAGCTAAAAAAATAAAAAAACAATGCAAATAAATATGCCTCTCACACTGGTAACATACAAGGGAGTTTCACAAAATATGTAACAGCATATTGCACATGACACAGTACCATCCAACCATGAATTTCACCATGTAATGGGAATGTGTACATTATATGTGTCATCTTACAGCCATGAGTGGGTACCATAAGCATGCCGTATCATCATACAACCAGTTTCAGAATAACAAGCCTACTTGAGACATGATCAAACGTTGAAATATACTGAGTGATTCAATTTTTGCACAGGAAGGACATCAAACTGGTAGATATTCATCATCAGTTGGAGTAGGTGAATAAAGAATGTGTAATGCCAAAAAAAGATTATGTTATGTTATGTTCTGCTGCATGTTCTTACTAGCAAAAGAACATGCAACATAACAGTAACTATGGTGGCATAATCGCAACCTCTATATTTCACACGTGGTACAAATGAATCTACATGTATTTATACTTGTCGACAGATGACAACATACAACAGTTTCCATCCAGTGAACATCCAATAACTGTCACTAGCAACACAGGATGTTCACTAGGTTTGGACAGTCATGCGTGGGAATTATTGTGACATATAAAAGAAAGTAAGAAAATTTTACACCAAACATAATCCTACCACACTGCTAATCGAGATTACATCAATATTGCCAGCTCTGTGCAACATATCGTCACACATAGATATTATATACAGGAACCTCTTTAAACTACATCTTTATGACATTCTGGATTTTAGTGGCAAATTTTAACAAATATTTTACATTTTTATTATTTCTTAATTAGGAACAATATTTAATGTATTTTATCAGGTTGATTTTGAAAGGGATATCTCTTCTACAGTATACTTATCCATTTATGTAGCTGAATCCTCTGCCTGATAATGGTCCAAATGAATGACTGAAAAATGTTGTAGAGAAATAATAATAAAATGAACATACAATGTTCAGGTATCATATGCACATGGATTAGATTGCTAACGACAGCCAGACATTTTGCTGGGTAATGCACACAGCACTGTCTGCAACCACCTGGATTACTGATAAGTGTGTGCATACTGGGTGCTAAGAACGATCACAAAGCTCATCACACGGGGCTCTCTCATACATTTTGACACATTACACTAATTATAGAGAGCAGTTTCTGAACCACACAGTTCCAAGGGACAAAACACAGGTTAATCAAAAGACCTAAAAACAAAAAGCATCCACAACATGGAAACACCCATCTCCCCCAGCAAAGGAATTTAAAAGAAATGCCATAAGCCAGAAAGACAATGGCAACTGTCTTTTGGGATCTTAAGGGCCACATGTGAACTGCCTGAACCTGGGTGACACTGTAGCTGCTGAGTAGCTGCAACAATTCGGCAGGGCATTCATCACAAAAGGTATGGGTTACTGTACTAAAACATTATCATTTTGCCTGGTAATGCTAGGTTCCATACTGTCAAGTGGACTGGTGACTGGTTACAGCACTACAACTGTGAGATTACAGACCACCCTCCCTACAGTCCCAGTCTCAGGCCCAGTGATTCCATCTCTTCAGACACCTTACCAACCACCAGGCCAATAAATGATTTACAACAGATGCCAGTGTGAAACATGCTGTCAACTCCTGGCTATGGACACCTGACAATGACTTATTCTATGCCAGGATACAAACCTTAGTGCCACAGTGGGACAAATTCTTAAACATCGTTGGTGATTACATGGAGGTCTAATGAGTACCATCTGCTGCTGATATGCCAAATATATATTACTGTCTAAATACAGTACTCAGTATTAGAGAGTTCATAACCTCATTTTCTGAAACTCCTTTGTACATCCACAATGCCAATACATCCCAAGCACAACAATGACTCACATACAGCCAAGGTGAATGACTATCTATGAAAAACCAATTATTAAACTATTGACATATTGATAAGTAAAAATCCATAACAATGATGGCAATATTGTTACTTCTGCATTTCAATTTACACACACAGGGACCATAAACATGTAAGTAATTAAGGTTAATAGTTAAATTAATGCTGCAATGTTTACTGTACTCAAAGCATCTTCAGTTTAGTTACTATAACAAAGTTTTACATTACATAATTGTAGTAGAGATGCACAAACTCCCACACCAGCATCCACACATGCACATGTACACACACAGGCACACACTCATATTAAATGGGGCAAAATGTTCAAGGAGATAAATGCATGTGAAAATATTAACACTGTTATGTAAATTAATAATGTAACAGAAATATATATTAGGGACACATTTAAATGTATAAACGAGGAAATAATATTCACAACAGAAAGTGGGAGATAATGCTATTAAACCATTACACAAGAAATACGAAATAATTTCTGGTATTCACTTTGTAATTTACATTAACAGCAACCAAACACTCTTCTCACTGCCCACACATCTGTTGTAACAGACAAAAAATGATCGTACATTATACCATTTCTCAAGCACTTAATGGATGGCTCAGTATTGTCACTGCATCTAACAGCCAATGTGACGACATGAAGGGCACTTGAATGAATCTGTCATCACGCAGCTGCTCAGCTAATCATCACGATCAGTATAAAGCTCACTACCTATAATCCAGTTTGATAGACTATCAGAACTTCAGCAGCATGCACTCCAGCACAATTATCAGTGCACTGGTCTAATGGCGAGACTGTAAGGCACTTCAATCTGAATACCTGGAAACAGCTTATATCAGAGTAAACTCACACTATTAGGCAGCAGATGTGAACAAACTATATTGTTAGGAAAGTTCTATGAACTGTCACTCATTACTTGCTTGATAGGTTCCACAATGTTCCTATCTACAGGAAATGAGAGTTGGACAACAATGGAACTTTTTACATAATTATGTAGTGTTGTTACCAAGATGGTCACATACAAATTAATTCTTAAAAAGTTTATCTTTATGATAATGAATATATCACTGTATTAGGAAATCTTTCATAACACAGCTGCTTCAGATTCATAACACAATTACTAGAATGAATGGGTAGTTCACATTATAGCAAACATCAATGCACAAGGCTGAGTACAGGCATCAAAGGAGTCTAGAAAATGGAGTGTTTGAATAATTAAAAGATAAGCATGTAGTTGCAATAATATGATTTTGAAATATATGAATTATTTGAACCTAGTTTTACTGCATGTCTAATTTCTTTTATCAAGAAACTAAGGTGTTAAAGGGCAGATATATGTGTATCTACTATTAACTCTTTGTTTTCAGTGTAATATCCTGAACCCCACTTCCATCTTCATTTGATATGGACACAGCTTGCAAGTTATATGGTCCATATTTGCCATTTCTACTGAACTATGTGGTCAGACTCTCACACTCTACATACCAAAATCTTTAAGCAAACAATATTTGTACCAACTAAAGTGGTACAAGAAATGTTGGGAGTAATCAATGCTTTTTGTGAATGGTCCAAGAAATGAGCGCATGTTTAAGAAATCTTATTTCATCGGGCCTGTCACCAGTGGGGAAAAAGATCTGAAGTTGTGACACCAAACTGAAGGCATGGCTGAGAGATGTAAACATCCTGCCAACTGACAGGCCAAACATAGTGGGCTCTACATCCACAATGCAAATCTGAAGCTGTCTGAGGGCCATATTGATAACTGCATAATCAGACCTGCACCAAATTCCAAAATTATTTGCTACCTACAGTTTGTCCACAGGTGCTTGTAGGCACATCAAATCAGCATCAATTCTGCAAGGCATATGAGAAAGCATGTAACTTCAACCACACACAGTCCTGGAATAGTATTATTTAATTAGCAGCATGCTTAGGATGGGATACTGTACAAGGCACTCCAGCAAACCCACCACCATGGCTGCTCCTGTCCCTGCTGACACCATACACTCTCTGTTCAAATTCATTGTTGAAGAAGACTTGCCATTGGACAGACTAAGATTTGATGCCCAGCGCTGGAAACATACATTTAAGTACCAAAGATAAAGCACAGAACAGATATGGGGCAAAGCATTTTTACAATTACAATAACTGTGGTTAATTCCTTATAAGGCTACCTGTAACGTCCTTGCATTCCAGTACTCCATTTAGCAAGGTTCATGTTAACAGCAGTAGGAGAAGCAAGGAAATGGAGTATTTTCTCCAATAAAACATAAGTCATGATCTCCCTAAAGAAGACTGGGGAATTAAAATCAAGAGTCTTTTTATTGCTTAGCTCTGATGTCTGGCATTCAATATGTTGGACAGGTTTTTAGCAAATATTTCAATTGCAACCTTTATCAGGAGGCCTTTCAACAGAGCTTGCTGGGGGCTATGTATTGAAGGTGATGGCCTGATTGTATAAGTGTCAGACCATGGCGCTAGCCCAAGCGACTGAAGATGGAAACTGTAACATTCATTAAAACACCAGAAAAGATGCATTCTTCTATGCTTCTGAATCCTGAAATCCTATCCAACACATCAACAACGTCTATTGAGGGTATGGAGAGGTAAAAAAAAAAAACTGTGCTCTTCTGGGCCATAAAGCAGCATGTAGTGGTAATTCCTTACCGACTCTACTACTACACACTGCATAACAGTCCAGAGGAGTGCAGTTTTCATCCACTTTGCAGCAGAAGCCTGAAATCACGCAAAAAAGATTCCTTCCACTGAACTCATAACTGTCTGTCTTCCATACTTACACTTTTCTGAAGTCAACAACTTAACTTATTATTGCTTGAAAACTGTCCAAACCGTGTTGACTTTCAATATACATAGAAATAAAAAAGGAAATTAAGTCACTAGTGCAAAATTATTTTTATTCTTTGTGTGATGGAACCACTTGGAAGGTCCACGCCAACAGTAAAAGAAGATGCAACAACTCTGGCCAGTTCGAGAACTTACTGACCCAACAGCCAAATTCAGGTTAATTAAAAAGAGCACCAGAATGCCAACACAGTAAATACCAATCTTATGAAAACTGGATGAAGTGATTCTGTATAAATTTTAACACTGCATAATGAGGTGAGCTGAGTTGCAGACCCTGATCTTGGGTTGTCTTTCCTGTGGGTGGCATGCATGTTCCTATTAATCCTGGGAATTAGCCAAACTGTTTTAAATTTTTCTTTGAATATTTCAACTGTTACAACTATCCTTCTTAACCATGAATTAGAATAAAAATGGAGCAATTACATCTTTATTAATAACACTACAGTACAGGCTTTAAGTTTGTGAACACTGATGTCAGGATTTCCATCTTTCATGATCAAACATTTTAATACTCACTGGCTAGGAAATATAAAATTCACACCACAATTTCTTATACAGCATCCTACTGTGATATTTTAGGTACAGCTGGATGGTTATGTGCAAACATGGTGAGAAGGAAACAAAAACACAATGCATACATGCCTTGGATGGGATCCAAATTAAGAGCCATCCAGGTTGTGTAAATGTTCTTCAGAGATGTTACGTATTACTTTTGTTACTGTAGTGCAGAAGGGCCTTACAGTTTGACAGTGACAATAAGTTTTGTCACTGTAATATTACATCCATCATGTCATAATACTGGCATCAGCATGTTGCTATATATATGTGCTGTCATTACTCTCAATATTCACTGAATGGCAGAAATGCACAAATAAACTTATAACATGACAATGCAATAAAGCTGGTGTCTATAAATCAATCAGACCAACCACAAATGAAGACAGACCTAAAAAGTGTAAATTCATATTTCTTTTCTTGTAGTGACGGTGCTTGTTAGTCTGGTCCCAAACGTTTTCAAACACATAAATTTTACTTTTAAAAATAAAAACCCTATTTACAAAGCCAGCAGTCATTTGTAGCATGACACCATGCAGTCAGGAAGATAATTTGCAACAAATCAGAGGAACCTACTGCCTCCATCGTTATCTTCCTTCTAACCTGAAGCAGCATGCAGCATGTTCCTGTGCAGCACTCATTACTCTCAAACTACATGGCATCATACTCCCAAAGACAGCAACCTTAATACTCACTGCCACAAAAACCTGACATCTAGAACTGTACATGTGGCATCTTGCACACAAGAATTTAGGAGGAATAAGCTGAACCTGCATAAGAACAGTCACGTCAATCCTACTCTAAAATGGTGTTTTGCTCCATCAATACAACATCTATTTAAACAAACAATAACATTCTCAATCAAAACATCCACATGGCAATGTACACTGTTATGCCTAATTTAAAGAACCATGCTGAACTACAATAGTGAGACAACAGGCCACCAGAGGAGTACCATCTCCAGCATGTGAAACGTGTACACAGCACAGGGAAGTGAAGTAAAGGACATTCCCTCAGGCTGTGTGAAGAGATGTCTACAAGAGTGCAGATCAGTGTAGCAGGACTTGGCCAGATATAGAGGAAATTCAAATACTTTCAGAAACACCTTTCTACAGAGATACAAATCTCTGTAAGGACATATTCTGTAATATCACACTGCCTCTTCCATTTGCTTATATTTCCTTCCTCCACCTTATCTGTTGTGTCAAAAATGTCTTGCATGTGCCTCCTACTATCATGCCTCACCTCTTTACCCTCCCTCCTTGCATTTCTAAAGCTCTGGGTGTGTACTTCACATCTTTGGTCATTACTTTGTGTATACTTCAAGTGGTGGGTCCCATATTAGCTCCAAATGGGGGCTGCAACATTTTATGATGCTAAATTTTGATTAGGACCAGATAATCTTGTTGGGCACTACGCTGGCACCCCTGGTGAGGATTGACATGCATCTTTCCTGTAACTTTGCCCACTTAGATTTTCTGGTTGAGGCATTTCTTTGCTCTGAGCTGGGAAACCAAGTTTCTCATGCCAAATTTCATCTTGTTTACTGTATCAGGGATTTCACTAGTCAGCTAGTGTCCATGCTCACTTGTAAGGGTTTATTACTATGGAGCCACATTTGAGTCCTTATAACAGAAAATATATAAGATAGCCATAATCTCCCTGTCCTACAGTCCCTCATGGCTGCGACCTGTTCCTTGGCAATGTGGTTAGGTGCCAAATTTGTGCTTTAATACCACACTACAATATTATTTTGGTTGCACTGATGTTTACTTGGCTTTATATCATATCAATCCCAGTGATTTTGCTTCCTTTGTCTTGTAAGTCCACTATTAATAAGCTTTCAACCTTCATCCACATACTTGCTGCTTTGTTCAAAGTGTGCTTCCTACATGAGTTTAAATACCACCACCAAACAGCAGCTACGCTAGACAGTTTCTGAAGAAATGTTAGGCCTGACTGGGAATTTAAATTTTGCAAGATGTAGGAGGAGAGTTACAAACATGACAATAAAACTGTTTCACTCTTTAACAGGAAAATCACTTACAAATATGTGACAGCTGAGGTACCCACAGTGGTGGTGCTGAAGATTCAAGTTTTCTGAGATGTTATGTACAAAGGTCACTTCTAAGATATGAAGAGTACTGCCACACAGAGATTACTTGGTAGTCTTGAATAGTCATCTAAGTACAACTTACACATGTGAACTGTTCCCACACAGAACAGTTTCTTATTTATGGTACCACAAAATGCTTAATGTCATTATTTTTGAGACCTCACAAAAATCAAATTTTATCCACCAAATCTCAAGTTTAGATTGTGTATGTAATATCTTTAAATCAGCACATGGTTATTACATTTTTATATTTAATTTTGATCATAGTTTATTCTTTAAGAAATAAAACAGAACAGAAGGCTGTTAAATGATCTAATTAACTGCTCTTAGTATGTCAAGATCATACTATATCCATGAAGTATTAATGAATGTTAAAATGCAGAATGTTGCATGTGGGCACCAGAGTCCTACCTAAAATTTTGCACCAGTTCTATAAAATTTGATGAGGAATATTAAAGGCATTGTATATGCTAACTACAGAAATCTAACATTTAAAATATGTACCAACTTCAGGTACTTTGACTATCGTGTAACTAACCACAACAGTAGGTAATGAAACACAAAAGAAAGGCCATTTAGGCACAAAGTTACTCCTGTAGAGGTAATAGGCAGATGAAATGAGAACAGCAGAAATATGGGACGTGCAAGATAATGATCCCACTAGAATAAAGAGAATGGTGTAATAAAAAATCTGCTAGAAGTCAGATACATGCACAACAATGACCCAAAAGACATGAAGTGATAATGTAAAGGTCACCCCACGACATGCCTATACAGACACAGAGGGGAGGCAGAGGTATGGCTCTAACCCATTCGCAACCTTGGTTCTACAAGAGGATGCATGGTCAGCACCACGCCCAGGATGCTTAACACCTAGGAAAGACCTTGTATCCGATGTATGGTAGGCTGGGTGGGTGTCGGAAACAGTCTGGACTGGCATGGAAAATCTCCCCTCCACTGGGATTTGATTCTTGGTCAGTCCAGCCCGTAGCGAGTTGCTATACCAACTATGCTATGTTATCCATGCCACTGGACAAGATAATAAAGGTGGCAAAACTAAAGGACATGGTCTGCCACCCTAGGAGATCTCCAGCTTCTGCCATAGTGTGAAGTACAATTTGGGACTGAACAACCCAGGTGTACACAGCACTCATTGTGTGTGTGTGGCTAGGTATATATTGGACAGACCAGCCAGTTCATTCAGACCATGGCGAAAAAGCAGCACTGGCACATCTGGCTTAGACTACATGACAAGCTGGCAGTGGCTGGGAACAGACTAAACCATGACCATCACATCCAACTCCAGGACACCAAAATCCTCTCCACCAAACCTGGCTACATGGACTGGTTCATCAGGGAGGCAACTGAGATGATGCTCCATCCCACCAAACTGAAGGATGGCACACTCTTGAGCAGTTCAAGGAAACCTCTCATTCATGCCTTCAGAAAGCAAAGAAGTCTGCACTCCCCTTCCCCCCTCCACCAAGGGATGATTAATGTGTTCACAGTCCTTTTCAGGATCAGCTCCCATAGTCCTTGCACACCTTCCCTCCCCAAATTCCCTGGTGGATACTCCCATGTGCTAGGTATCACAACCCATGTCTCTTCTGCAGTGCCTCACCCCACTGAGCTCCAGTCCCATACAAAGAGGGGTAGTTTTTGTTGTTGGACAGATGACATGGAGCAGACAGTATTAACACTGCATAGTGACCAATGCAGCTGGCCATGGTATGTGCTTGGTCCAGTGAGGGTGATTACTCTGTGTTCTTGTCACTTCCTTTCATGAACTCTTTTACTCTCAACTTTTCCCCACACAACCCACTGTTGTACCCACCAGCCTCGACTGTGGTGGTCATTTCTACTTACAGCCATTTTCAAGGCCCAGGTCCCACATCTAACCCCTTTCACATCTCCCTGTTAACCTCTCCATCCAGCCACACACTAGTCACACTCTACATAAACATTTATCTCTACCTGCACTGTCTGGCATTTTTCTCAGATCTCTACCCACTGATGATGAAGGCACAATGGTCCTTCAAGTGTCAGAAGCCAGTTACTGTGTGAGGCAGTGTTATATCCCAGAAAAGAATCCTCATCCACACTGCTATCAAATTAACGACCATGATAACCAGTCCAATATAACTAAGAGATGGGCACAAAGATGTGTGCAAGGGCTATATCAATGCAACTCTTGTTATTGTTCTCTGAAGTACCACTGCACAACATATACACAGTTAAAGCAGACAGTCCCAACTACCAAGAGAATTTACAACAATATATGACAGCTAATAAACAGAACAGTTACAGTAATTTGGGAAAGGTAAAGCAGGTATGTAGCATAGCCAACAAAGGAAGGACAAGTCAATCAGTACCTTAATGGGACTTCCAGAAGTCTCGGATCGCTCGATTTTACGTGATTTCTGTAAGCAGCAAATGGAAATGGGTAACAAATATACAGGCAGGCAATACTACCACAGAAACATAAAGCACATAAAATGAAATCACTCAACATTAGCAATCTAGGCCCATGTAATTAAATATGTTACAAAACCAATGTATTATCACCAGTGTAAGGGAAAACTATCAAGATTATTCTCAGTACCATTAAAAATATAATATCTACAGATTTCCTCTACTCAACAAAACTGCTGACATTACTGACAAAATATTCCTAATGTTTTTCTCAGTACTTAAACATTAGACTCACAGTTATTGAGCTGAATTTAAAAAAATAATCCACAATTGCTATAAAATAAACAGATTTCAATGCATCTGTTAAACCTTCAAAATTCCCAGCACACCTGACTTTAGCAAAAATTAAATGTCCTCTGCGACACTTAACATAATATAAAATATGGCGCATAATTAAAGTGTTCTTCAACGGGGCTGCAGAAAATGTTCAAAATGTTCAATTACTTTATATATGTGCATCAGTAACTCACTGGTATACGTACAAAATTTTTAGAAAAACTTACCAGCCAGAAGAACTGTAAAAACTAGCACAAAATTGTTTACTTACTGTCAAACTATTGAAGTCAGTATGCATATGCACAGACGGACAAAAAGTTTCCCTACAATTAATTTTAAAGTATTAAAAAACTGTAATTCAATCTAGTACACTACATGCAACCATATCATAAGAATGACTATATGATAATGTCAGTGATTTCCACCACACCAGCTATTACATAACCCTCCTACAACAGGACTGTAACATACCCCACATAAACATGACACAAAAACGTTCATATCCTGAACCACAAAAACAAGCATACTTGCTTCATATTCATGTGTCTAGCAGTTGCTGAAACAAAAGGGTGTATTTGCTGGAGGAACTGATACAAATATCTGTTTTGTTTACTTGTTTATGTTTCAAATGCTGTAACATTATTAGTTGCCATTAGCTGTAATATGTATGTAAAATTCTATACAAAAAAATATATATAAATTCTCATTATTTATCATCTTCCACATCTTAAAGAATTTCACCATATTCTGTGAAAACTGTAAGTGTCTGAGGTACAGAATGAAAATAGACATTTGGGGAGAACTGTAAGTCAGTGCAGTAAATACAGCAGTATTACAATCAGCACACTTGCCAAAATTACAATCAGAATCTTTATGACACACTGCTCTAAAATACTGAAAAAGTTGGCTGAAATGGAAATTCTTCTAACTTGCATTCATAAAGTGCCAGTTCAAAATCTCAACCAGGACAAAGACTAACCCGAGTGAGGCATTTTATGGTTGGTTTTATTTAGTCCCTCCAGGTAAATTCCAGGACAGAACCTTAAATTAGGCCATGAACACTCACTTCCACACATTAACAAATTTCTTTCAATAACATCACACCATACAACACTTCACAGTATGAGTTACTGACACCTTTGTTGAATAAACTACAAATACACTAAAACACAGACCACTCCCCTTCATATCAAACAACAGAAATGCACTGCAGAATGTCTGCCTTCAAAGAAAAACATGTGTTTCTTAAGGCAGAATAACTATACAGTAATATTAAACCTCACAGAATTTTTACAGAGTACAAATTAAGTTTTTATGTGCAGTTATTAAAGCATGTACTTGACATTATCAATATCTTTTGAACATCTATAATTTCGGCGCAACACTTCACATAAAAATAATAATATTACAGGTTATATTTAAAAGAAAAGAAAAGAAACAGGTTTGGTTTCAATTGCAAGGACAGCAATTATATAACTTAAATGACATCTGATGCAACACCAGGACAATTAAACCAAATGAGATTCTCAATTAGCCATCCTGGTGACCTACAAAGATAATGATTAAAAATTTGGGGAACAAATCACAGACTGAGATCCATTGTTAGTGAAGAGTATCAGGACTTAGTAAATTAAACTTCACAAATAACAGAATCATGTTGACTGAAAGCATATTATGGCTCCTTCAACAAGTTTATGATAATTTAGCACATATCTCTAAGAAATAAATAACAATCTACAAATATGCAGAATAATATACAGACTAATAATTCTACAGGAATTTTACTCACAAAGTTTGCCACCATTCTATTTGGATGTAAAAACAATGGGATGCACTATGTTGCCAATAACTGTCTGCAAGCAAATTATCAACTTATCAGAAAACCAAGCTGCATCTAATGTACAGTACTTTTTCAAGTTACCATTTAGAACAGACTAATTATTTTGTGCAGCACCAAACAACAGTGATGAGTTGATGCAAGTTGACTAACATGACTACTTGTTTCACTGGTAAATCTTTTGTTTGGTCAACACAAAAACAGTAACAACAAAAGCAACTGGGGAAAAACTGCTACAATACTTACAAAAGGTTACAGCAAGTTTATGGGAACACAAGAATGGCTAAAATGCAGGCTTCTGTTTGGTTTAAGTGATATAAAGTAGGAGGAGCAGATATTACATATGGTAGAAGTTCCAGATGTTAAAAAATATACATGGCGTGGCTCTAAAATAACTGGACTGATGTTAGAACATTTTTATTAAAAAAATTGCACAATAGAAATGTTGTCACCCTCGATGTACTCCCCTCCCTGATCCCTACACTGCTCCATGCGAATCTTCCACTGTTGGAAGCAATGCTGCAGGTCATCTTCTGACAACTTATTCATAACCTCCGTCGCTTTTGCCTTCACTGCATCTTCGAACTCAAACCTGGTTCCTTTTAAGGCAAACTGTTCTTTGGAGAGGGGGGAGGGGGAAGTGAATAATAATAATAATAATAATAATAATAAAGACATGGGGGCTAGGTCAGGTCAGTATGGTGGATGTCCAACACGGTGATCTTGTGTTTCATCAAAAACGTGATAGACAGGGCATCGTGTGCTGGTGCGTTGTCTTGGTGAAGAACCCATGAGCAGTTCTACCACATTTCAGGTCTTCTTCTTCTCACCTGTTCAAGAGGGTTTGTCAAAACCTCCTAGTAGTAGACCTGGTTAATGGTCTGACCTTCAGGCACCCAATCCATGTGAACAATCCTTCAGATATCGAAAAAAAACGATCAACATTATTTTAAATTTGGATTTGCTCTGCCATGCTTTTTTTGCCTTGGTGAACTGGGGCTCTTCCAGTCCATGGATTGGCACTTACTTTCTGGGTAGTATTGAAAAAAACCATGATTCATCACAAGTTATTACGTTCTCTAAAAAGTTTGGGTCATTTTCAGTGTTTTGAAGAATGTAAGCACAAATGTTCATTCGAATTTCCTTTTGTTCAGGAGTGAGGAGTCTTGGCACCATCTTCGAACACACTTTTTTCATGTTGAAATAGTTATGTAAAATCTGTCAAACAGTTTCCTTGTCAATGTTAATTAACTCAGCAACTGCTCAAATGCTCAGGCGATGATTTTGTCGAACAATTTCACTGACTTTTTCGATGTTAGCATCTGTTTTTGATGTGCTGGAATGACTGGGGGGACTGATCGTCTCTGATCTCTTCCCTTCCCCCTTTAAACCTTTTAAACTACTCGAAAACTTGAGTACGAGATAGACACTAATCACCATAAACTTTCTTCAACAAATCGTACTTTCCTGTAGCGGATTTTCCAAGTTTCACACAGAATTTCACATTTATGTGTTGCTCCATGCTAACACTTTAACATGATTCCAATGGAGAACAAGAACACAATTCACTTCAAGCAAAGGCAAATGCCAAACTGTTTGCCACACAACCTTGAAATTATAACCGTGAATGGAGGGGAGAGCACAAGCCAAAACCACACACTGCTCGCTGTTGCCAAGTTTACAGGGAAGCAGAAAAAAATTAAGTCCGGTTATTTTATAGCCACACCACGTATGAGGTGATCCAAGTCCAAAAATTACATTCTTAAGACACTTTGACTATGCTTTCAACTAGCTCCAAATTCTGGAATATTTATAGCAGTGCATAAAATTTGTTATACTTGTACAAGTGGATTTTGCGTTATGGCAAACCACATTTTCAAACAGTATTTTTGATACAGTGATTTTTTGGCCGCAAATACCAGTGTTGAAAAATGGTCCTAAGGAAAGTTTTCATTTTCCCTTTCCAAAATTCATTCTCCTTAAAATGGTTCTATCTTGAACTATCTGAAGATATTCAGAGTAATGAGTCAAAGGTAAAAAAAAAGGGACTTTTATTTCCAGCTATATTTGCAGGAATGATACAAACACACAATCCGTGTATAAAATCAGATAGCAAGCAATTTAAAGGTGACCACTCTTAGAAACATCGATGAAGGTGTATTTATTTCTCAAAGATTCTGTTAGTTATTTGATTCAGACCCAAGGTACACAAACTGCACTTCATTACATCTGCAACCACTGAATTCCAGCCACCTATCCAACAAAATCTCTAGCAATTGATGTACCAGTTCACATGCACTTACAATGTAACCGTATGGCTCCAAATAAATATTAAATTATCAGTTCCTGTTACAAGCTTCATGGCAGGAAATTATTTTTATCCCTGCACTCTAAATTCTAAATCCTTACTCTGTCAAAATACTTACAGTTACTCTTCGTATCTGGTGACACTCCATTCACAACTGCACTTCATTAACATTTTAAAATCTTCAAACTAAACACATAGAAAGGAATTAACTCTTGTACCTGGTGCTTGAGTTAAAATAGAGTCCAACATACCTGTTACTGTCACACTAACAGTTCAAGCTGTCTGTTAAAATTAAAATTATTACTACAGCTACAGAATATCTAATAACTTAAAATGAAAACAAATGGTATTGGATCATGCACCTTATAATTAAACTGTAATGGAAAATAATCAGAAAATCCTGTAAGATCACTAAATACACATTAGCTGTTGTAATCAGCAGATGGTTATTACCTGAAAATCTGAAAAAAAGTCACGCGAAAATTTTAAAAGCACGTATGTGCGTCAACTCACCCGATATGTCAGCATGACACCAGTCTTGTTCAGCATCCAGAAAGGACAATAGAGCGACATAACTATGGAGCCCCTTTTACTCAAGGTATTCATTCCAAGGTCCAGAGAAACCTTTTGAACACTGTCATGGGAATCAAAAGTCCATACAGCAAATTCTGGTGCATTGAGCTGTATTTCATGTTTGCAGGACCATTCTTTTTCCAGGTAATCCACAATCTGCAAATAGATGAAAGTAAGGCATTTACATTTGTCAAAAAAAAGTCAAGAACAAAGTGTCAAATACTGATGATGATGATGATGTGGTGCATTCAACATTTATATTACAAAACGAGGAACACAGAACTTCAAAAACTGAAGTATCATTTACATTTAATTATTCTCAAAATAATCATGAAAATGCTGTCTGTCAAACCTGCTGTGTATTGACTTGGTATTTACCAAAAATTTAATTATTCATATAAACATTTACAGACTTTAGGATGAGTTCAGTGCCTCCACCTTCAGGGTCCAAAGGTCTACATCCTTTTTGGCCTCCCGATCCCAAATTTGGAGGCAACAAGTTTCTACAGTCTGTTGGTAACTATATACCAGTTGGCATGATGTCACATCCCAAAGAGTTTAAATATAAACACCAGTTGTGCAAAAATGTAACAACTTGCTGTCTATCAGACAAAATAATTCATCATATTGCTGACATTAAAGACCCAAGTAAGAAACCTTCTCTGGAGTATGGTTTCAACAGATACTCACTCTAAGCACAATAACTGTACTGCCTGGTTCTGCTGTAGGCATCTGTATACTTTCTCCAGCTTTGATTTTCTTTTCTGTGGGGATGCCCTGTATACAACATATCAGATCTA
>JGI20166J26741_10068893_pt1 | contig 17459 bp, 10 predicted proteins | sample TergutCu122P5_FD_26741 | JGI IMG/M metagenome (IMG submission 26741)
TCTTGAGCTCCTGATGATGGGCATAGTGGTGCCCGAAACATGTTGAGCAAGCAATAAGATCTACAATAAAAACCTCCGTTGCATCTAGTTGGCATTTTATTTCCACATATTAACGACAATGCACGGTCAAAATCACATCAAAAATGGGGATGAGACTTGAACTACTCATGCTTCCTTTTTCAGGGTGCTGAGAGGAAGACACGTGATGAGGAGAGACGAGCTGCTAAGCGCAAGATGACAGCTACAGGACGCAAGAAGATGGACGAGCTGTACCATCCAGCAACAGAAAGGTCTGAGTTCTACACCATGAGTGACCTCGCAAAACCACCAGTTCTTTTCAGCCCCGCAGAGGACATTGACAAGGTAAGCTTGGAGCATCTCATTTGGCAACACGTTTATCATTTTCAACTGATAATGCATACTGGATAAAATTGGCTACATCTGCTGTCAGTGTTACTGCTGACTTTACATTATTAATAGCTGAGACATGCAAATGAATGACATAAATTTGTAGTTACATAATTAATCATAAATGGAGATTCATGTAACAGAATTCCTTCACAGTATGAAGTTCTGTCCTGTTCAAATCAAATCTCACAATGAATTTTCGCAATGACATTACAAAGTTTAACATTCACAGCTGTACAGAAATTTGAAAAAATTTGTGTGCGTTTCAGCAGTTGGCCTAAATATGTGTAATGATTCTGCACAGTAACGTCTCGTACCTGTGTCTTATATCAGAAACAACTGTGATGCAGTCTTAAGTGTAATACGGTTATTTTGACAATGCTTGCACAGAAATCTTGAGAATTATAACTGAGTTACAACAAGGGTTATAATTTAATGGGCTGTTCAACATACATTTATTAATAATGCCAAAAAATTTTCAGGCATAGGAGAAAATAGTTTTGTTGTAGCAACAATGGTCAATGTTACATGAGAATGGTGAAACTAAAATTAATGTAATGGTTTTAAAGATATGTTCACTACACTGTGAAAAGTTTGTGGACTGAATTCCTATGGTTCAGCATAGGGTCCATTTACAGGCTTGGGTACCATCCTTCTGCAAAAGTACTATGCTCCGTGGGCTGTTACTTATGGGAGTAAAAAAAAAATTGTATGAGCATAATAACCTAAATAAACAGAGAAGACAATATGTGGTACAAATCCTTAACTTCAGTTAATGTGACTTATTTCTGTGTGATGGACTTATTTTTACTGTCACTCAAAATGGCAGTGAAGCTGTGCTATTAGGAACAGAGAAGGATCAAAACACTTTTTACTTGTTACAACTGATGCACACTATTATAAAAATCATAGAAATATTAGAACAATTTAAAATTACAATACTTGCTACGACATGTTTCGGTTCACGCAGGAACCATCATCAGGGAGCAGTCCTGTGCTTAGCTAAAAGTACAAATATGGCTTTTATGTGCTCATCGGTATAGACATAGTCAATGTTATGGCGGCATATGCTGCCATAACATTGACTACGTCTATACCGATGAGCACATAAAAGCCATATTTGTACTTTTAGATAAGCACAGGACTGCTCCCTGATGATGGTTCCTGCGTGAACCGAAACATGTCGTAGCAAGTATTGTAATTTTAAATTGTTTTAATATTTCTATGATTTTTATAATAGTGTGCATCAGTTGTAACAGTAAAAAGTGTTTTGACCCTATTGATGTACGGTGCAAACATGAAGATAGAGAAGGAATTTTAGTAGTAATTAACAGTATCAAATTTCATTGAAATCATTTTACATGTTTTATGACTGTTATGTGTTCAATTAGTGAACAAAAGCAAGAAGTGCAGAGGTGGGTAAGAGGGATAAAGTGTTTGGCACTTTTTGCTAAGATCGTGTTTTATCAACACAGTTTTAAAATCGGGTTGCTGTGCTTTGTTTCAGCTGACTTCAATGGAACTGCAAGGATTCTATGGTCATGAGACAGACAGTTCAAGGTGGGAAGAAATATTTACATTTGATTTATACTCAGCAAACTCTGCTTTTGTGGTGCATTTTTGCATGCATTTCTGTGTGCTCATGTTTTGAATCAACCCTTCTCCTGTTCTTTTGCATTCAGTTTTCTAAATTAATTAGGCATGAATTGGCATGAACTTCCTTAAGTACATGAGACTGTGCTGAAATAAGAAATTTCTTATTTTGACACAAGAGATATTGCAAATGTACAAAATTCTGTTTGCTGTTTGTTCACATTGCATACTTCAAGCACTGTCAGACCACCTCTCAGACAGCAGTATGGCATGGGTGTTATCATTCATGGTTCATGATTTTGCTTTGATATATGGATAAATAGGTGAAAGATAATGATATTTTGTGGCTCAAATATAGCTGTGATGTACTAAAAGACAATACAATTATTTCCCTGAAAAAATTCCTGTATAGCTTGTTTTCAGTGGGATTATTTTTTTCCCAAGATTTCGTTTCATAATTACATAAGGAGTTTATTTCATAATCTGTTACAAACACAAATCCCATTTAACTTTCACTTCCTTCATACCACTTTCAGTGTATTTTATAAATATGTCTGTGTAAAATGGTTTAAAATATTCAGTGAAATTTACTTAGTCATTTTTGGTTTAAAAATGGAAGACGTTACTACACTAAGTAATTTCACATACCAAAGTATTCAAAATAGTCAAATTCTGAGAAATATCATGCTGCTTTTTTGACTGATGAATGATTTCATTCATTCAATTATTAAATATCGTCTCTTATATTAGTTTGTATTTTCAATGGTAATAATATATTACAACAGAAACACACATTTTCTTGATTTTAAACGTAAGTGAAAGCCCACAAACCTCAAATATGTTTGTTTAACCTTGAAAGTATCAGGTGGCATGTTAAAACCACCGGTGAAGGGATTAGAGGAAGTTGGAGGGGAAAATGTTAACTAGAACCTAATTCACCTATAAAATATAGTAAATTTTAACCTAATTTCATTTCTTCTCATTTTGGTGATCAGCTTGTCAAATGGGGAGGCAAGTTCTGGGTCTCAGCATGGGCTTGGGAAGCAGGGATTGCCCTTCCTCCTGCATTCGAGCAAACCAAGCACCACGCCGACTCTCAAGTTCCACAACCACTTCCCTCCGGACACACCTGGGTAAGAGGATGCACTCTGTCTATCCTATCCTCGCATGGCAGCTTTTTGCACTATTCTTTGCTACACTAAAGAATGTCATTGAGTGTGATATTGTAAATGTTTTTGCATAAAAGTGTGGGATGGGATTAGTGCAATTTTACAAATTTGGTTGTATTTTGGCTTCAGGTTTTTAAGGCAAAGGAAGTCTGTTAGCAGAACAAGGAAATATGATCAAATCATAAGGAATTTGTAATTTTGATGCATTGTATTATTATTCATACACCTATCATGGCTCATATTAGAGTCACCTTATGACACAGATATTAACCATCTACAAATACTCTTTATATTCTGAATTTGCAATGCACTCTAAGTTTATTATTGTAAGACCATCAGGCACCTTATATACAATGGACTATGTTACATGTTATTAGTACAGTTGCAGATGGTCAGTCTAAGCAATTAGTTCACTATTAGGTAGCAACTTCACATAATTAAAATTCTAATAAAATCTAGACAACTGAGATACATTTTGTTTAATGTGTGTGAGCAACAAAAAAAAAACTGAACCTGGCATAGAATAACATAAAAACATAAACAAAATCTAGTGATAATTATAAGTCTGCATCATACTGTTTACTACTATAATTGTGTTTTCAAGAATAATATATGTAATTACAATAGTCATAATTTTATTTACCTAAAACCAGATTGATATTGGCATTCATTGACATGCCCCCTTAGCAACTGCCTGTCCAACGACATCACACACTTCTCATTTCAGTAAAGTGTGTGAGCCTAAAAGTCTTTGCAAGCTGACTAGTTAGTACTGTGTTCATATTTCATTCTGTGGTAAAAATTTGCAATTACCACATCTGTGCCAGCATGCTACTGCCACACAGTAGCCACCTTACAACCTATAGACTTGTTCTCATTGCCCTTCTCTTCATAAAACAGATGTAATATTTCTTTGACAAAAAATTTTCCTTAACATTCTGGAATTTATATGCATATGTGCAGTAGCATTGCGTTAATTGAAGTTACGTGCATTGGCATTGCATTAATTGAAGTTATGTGCAGTGGCATTGCATTAATTGAAGTTATGTGCAGTGGCATTGCATTAATTGAAGTTATGTGCAGTAACATTGCATTAATTGAAGTTATGTGCAGTAACATTGCATTAATTGAAGTTATGTGCCGTAACACTGCATTAATTGAAGTTATGTGCAGTAGCATTGCATTAATTGAAGTTATGTGCAGTAGCATTGCATTAATTGAAATTACATCTACTTTCTGAATACTTGCAATAACTAGCAAAATTATTCATTACAGTATTACTTCTGGCAGAGTTCTTACATTAATAAAACAGCTGAATGTACATTATTTCTAGATCTAGTAGGGAAGCTACTCTATTTCAAGCCTAAATTCTGATAAACATTGCACCTGGAAAAAATGTTTAGAATAAAGAAGGTTGAAAACTTGGCTATGTGATTAGTCTTGTGATTATAAACGTTTACATGCCCAATTATTTTTCATTAAAGATGAAAATATTATGAAGGATGGAATAAGGACAGGTTATAAACTAACACACCTAAATCACACATTCAGACATGCTGTCACAATTCATTTTTATATGTCAGTTAATGTTACCCATGCCTTCTTCTTGTATGCAGAATGCTACCAAATCAAACAACTGCGCAGGATACACATCAAGCAAGCCCAGAACTGTGCTTGATTTTTTATTATTATTATTATTATTATTATTATTATTACTGCAGAGAAATCTATGCTGACAATAACTTTCCCTGCATCCACCCTATTCCTTGCATTATTTGTTACTTCAGTATTTTATTAGTCCTTCATGAAACTATGTTCTATCTTTGAGACATACGCTATGTTTAATAACCTTCTGACCATCACTTTCTTTGATTTATATGACTGACTGAGGATTGCATTTCATTTTTACAGTGATAAGAAGGATGGAATTATTGATGGTGCAAACCTCTCAACAGACGGCACAGTCTTTTCAAGTCCACCAATAAAGAGGGCAAAAATGATGGCAGCACCGTCACTTAACGAACGGGTGATGCTGTACGTCCGGCAGGAAACGGATGATGTGTACACACCGCTGCATGTTGTTCCTCCTACTACACAGGGGCTACTCAATGCGGTTAGTGCATAACTATACTGAAATATTGCCTGAGGGTGGACAGTTTTTCTTGCTTTCTAGATAAATTATTCCTGTTATTTTCATATGATGCACATCGTTACTGAGCTTTCATTTGGCATTCTTAGATTAAGGATGAAATACTTTTTTATTTCCACAAAATATCTGCAACTAAATGCAGCACAATACTTCATTACAATATTAGAAATGTTAGGAAGTAAGCCAAAATAATAAGTGGAGAAGTATGCAGAACAACACTGGCAGAGATAATGTTTGTGTACATTTTATTTTGTTCCAGTAGTTAATTGTGTTTACGCACAGCCATATTCAGGAACTTGTACCAATGGAAATTGTAAATTTAATGCAGGCAGTAAGCTATAAACTTTTAAGAAATTCTGATGTTTATAGAAGCAAAATTATCAAACCATCTAGTATGAATTTATTTTTCCCCAGGATTTGAAAACTGCGACTCTACCATTACAGGAAGTCCCAGTGGTTTGAGGGAAGGAGACTTCATTATTTGTTCATATCTTATGAACAAAAAGACTTGGTTTAATTTAATCCCATATGTATGTGTGTAAATAAATGTCAAACTTCCTAATTTTTGGGATACTGAAACATTACAACCAAAAAGCTATGTACTTACAGGATCTAAGAGTTCTGCCATGCCTCAGTTTTTGTTGGTAGCTGTAATCTCTGGTCTCAGCATGGCAGCTGTCACAGAAGCTTCATCACATAAAGGCTGCCTTAGAGTCCATATTTGTCCTGCTGTTTGGCTTACCTTTTTTCATAGCAGAGGCTCCAAGTGCTAACCTGTACTTGCCTCACACCTGTTGAAAATATTTCTTATCAAATGGCACAGTTCTTATCTCAAAATATTGGCAATTACTCTTAGAATGTTATCTTTCAATTCTGACAAAGAGTGTAAATTTTTTTTACATAATTTGTCCTGCAGTTTTCCTACAAATGATAATTGAATTCCAATGTGGAGATCAAAGATGTCATTGTCGAAAGAAAGATGTCAGAATTAGCAGAATGTAACATTATGAATTTACTGTTTATTCAAACAACTGAGGACCTTTGATTTTGCTCACACACCCCATACACCAGACTGCAACATCATGCACAGGAAAATCACAAACTGAGAGTGATGTACTGGAACACCAGCATCTCTTACTTTGGCTGTTTACATTCCTATTTAATGTAATCTATGCATCATCCAAGAAAGACATGTGTTCCAGATCAAGCAATGCATTGGTTAGCAATTCTTGAAACCACCCACAATACTGTCTTCTTGCTCCCCATTATAGAGGTGTTGTATGGCTCTAATTTTGTACAGGTGTAGTTCTGAAACTTCTGTTGCCATGAGAGATGAGGATTTTGACACCCCACTTCAGGTAGAACACAACAGTTTCATAATATATTAATGTTCAGCCTTGCATAATGCAGCTCATATTTCCCTATGATCAGTATAGTGATTAGAGATACATTCTGTATGCTGCATTCACATAATTTGCAAAGTAGCATAGAGTTTCTTGCAGTGTGTTCAGAAGAGACAGCAGTACATTGCACTTTTATAACTTAATACTCAACTATGTAGAACTTATTTAGAAATAAATCAATACAAGACTACATTTCTGGATTCTTGAAGAAGTATTCAATGGGGATCAGGGTTAACAATTATTTGTTGTGCTATTAGAGTATCATCAATGTTTCCAAGTACTGTGAAATTCACCTGCAAAATTTGCAAATCAAAATTCAGTTGTTTACCCCAATTTCAGTTTCTGAGTATGGCTGTTTTTAATATAAAATGTTATCTCTTAATGAAAATAGTGCTACCAGCACCTTATTGCAGTAAAGGGTAAGTGTTTGCCTGCTTCTCCCTCTCATATATTTGCATGTGAGTGTGTGTGTGAGACTAACACCAGCAGAATTTGCATGTGTCTACAAGGTTTCATCACTGGGGATCCAGTTATTGGCCTCGGCCAGCTATATCATGCTCTGGAAAACAAATAGGAATGCACAGTAGAAAGATTCTCTTGATTTGCCTTTCATCCTCTCCAAGAAAATGTGAGGAAAAGATTTAAAATTCCAAATTAAATGTGACAAACTAAAGTAGGTCCATCCTTTGACTTTATCAAATCCTGTTGCCTAAAAATCAATACCAGTAACTATTAATCTGTTTTCCTTATTTTCCAGATTGAGAATAAGTACAAAATTTCTACTTCAAGCATTAGTAACTTGTATCGAAAAAACAAAAAAGGGTAAGTTTTGCCAGAAAAATTGTCTATTTGTTTTCCCCTTCGTAGTTAAGTTACTGTAACTTATAAAAACAACGTCACAGAAAGAATATCCATAAGGAAAATGAACAACTATTCTTCAAGTAGAAATTTTGGACAAATAAGACTGACTAATAATTGTATAACTTATTATTAGAAGAATAACAAAGCTTCTACTAACTATTTAACAAAGCATCTGCACTAATTATTCATACAGTAGGTAAATGACAGACTTCAGAGTAACATTTGGAGATCTGATATTTGGGCTTGTTCACATAATCAGCTGCTTACTTTGAATATATGAAAGAATGGCAGTATAATATTTTGACTTATAAATAATGTGTCTCTGATTACAGTATTATTTACTGCTATCCCCTTCATTTTCAGGATTATAGCCAAAATTGATGATGATATGCTCAAGTACTACTGTAATGAAGACCTCTTTCTCCTGGAGATAAAACAAGTGGAGGGGGATGATGCTTTTGAAGTAACACTCGTTGAACTGATGGATCATTAACAGCAGGATAGAATGCTGCTGCATCTGTATTAGTCTTTCATTGCAATGCCATGGAGGCAAAGTGTTTCAGTGCGTTTACACTGTTCATTTGAATGTAATTACTATTATATCATAATAATTATTGTTATTTTATGTTAGAGTGAAGATGAAAATATATGTTCTATTAAATTTATCATGTTTGTCCTCTAGTAAACCAGTGAATAAATGTGTTTTATTGATAACACTGAGTGTGATGGTTATTGTTTATATTTATTTTTTTATACATTGAAACCAATATCAAAATAACTGTGTATATGAGACTGGGTTCAGTCAGTGGGCTCTGAACAACATCGAGTGAGTGAGTGGTGAGAGTGAACGAGCGTGTGTTCTGCATCTCCAGTGAGTGAAAATTAAACAGACTTCTACTGCATCAGTGTTGCCAAGATAAAGAGGATTAAATGACAACTAATGATGAAACGAGAACCGACTGGGAGAAAAAACTTGAAACAGGGAGAAGGTTTAGTATAAATACAGCAGAGATTATATATAAACATATATTCACACTTAAACCTGTCCTATTCGTAAAATTAGATTAACACTTGCTGCAATTCACTCTAAATTCTCCTAACTTTTTTTTGAGGGGGGTAGGGGGTAATGAGAAACTGTAGAGTTGTAAGAATCAAATATAAGTTTTATGTTATACCTGTTGCGTTTTTAGTTTTAAAAGACCTGTTTCAGGGTTTGTTGATCTCAGAATGTCAGAGAACATTTGAAACAGCACAAATGAACATAACAAAGTGCTCCTCTCTGTTGATTTGTCAGGGAAAGACCTTGACTTGATGATATGAAATATGACAGAATAGCGACAGCAGTTACGTTTAGTGGCCACATAAGACCTCTCCAAAACTGTGACTTGCAACTGCCCACAGTTTTTGTGTTTATCTTTGGCTCGAAATAAGACAATATACAACGAAATTGTAACAAAGTCAGTATATTCATTCATACTTGTGACTTTGATATTTGCTTTACAGTACATAACAATTGACAACCCACAGATGAAGCCAAAAACAGCCCGTTGCTCACTGTCATGGTATTTCACAAAGTTAATGTTCAAACATTTCATGTAAGCAATGTACAGCTGTAGGATAATTATAAAATATCCATTACCTTCAACACTAGAATGTGCTGAGAAGTACAGTGTTAATGCAGAGGAAGTTAGTATTTCAATGCAACATTACTGTCTGATAATAGAAGCCATATTGTTTGACTGCTTTATAATAAGACTAATTTTGTCTTCCAGTAATTATGTAATAATTATTAGTAAAATATTGTTATTATCTTAGAAGATTGTTACTATACTAATAGGAAACCTTGTACTGGAAGAAATTTGGACTATTATTATAAGTTTATTTTGACATACTTCATAATAGTAGCATACAATATTCATTGTGCTATAGCAATGGTTCATGTCTGCTACCAGTACATAGGTCACTGTGATACACAAAAGACAACAACAGTGTGATAGTGTTTCAAGCTATCTGAAGTACCCATTTGCTCCTCATACGGAGGAAATAATGTCATAAAATGAGTACTTTAGTGTAAACCAGGTATAAAGCTCAAAAAGAATATGATACAGACATTGCATTTAATTTTTAAAAAATTTTTATTACATGATTATGTTTGTTAAGAAGACATTAAAAACAAGGAAAATGAAGTTCGTCTGGATATTTCGTATACATTTTAGAAAGACAAAACTGCATGGACATCCTTGCAAACAAACCCACTATGGTTGATTGTTGAGTACCTGAGTTTCCATCATGTTTGTTTAGTAAGCTTTCATTCAGTAGCATTCCAAGTAATGAAAAAAAATAATCTTTCTCAGCGGGAGTACCAAGTCTTTAAGGAAAGTAACTATTTCACTTTTACAGCTTTCTGTTTCATGGTATTAACTAACAGAAAACCTCATTATGTGCATTTCAAAAATGAAGATTACGGTACCATCATTTAAACATATATTTATATATTCTAGTGGTGATGGTGAAGATTGTTGTGAACAAGGCTGGTTTCCAAACTCCTCATTTATGTTTTATATGCATATAATAATAGAAAAATTATGTGAGTGCATGTGTTTTGTACATTAATTGTGTGTGCCCTAATTTATTGATTAGTGTTTTTGTCCCTCTTTGTGTTGCCCATTTTTTATTATTATTGTTACAGCCATTTTGATACATTTATAGTTCGCTTACAATATTTAGTATCAAGTATTTTCATGGGTAACATCAAGGATGCATTTGTATGTATTGTAATGTATCTCTCAAAAATATATTATTTAAGCTTACATTAAACTCTTTCGTTGTAGTGCAGCCTCTTTGCTAATAGTTTAAAATCTTAGATTTGTGCTTCTAAACTTGATGAAGGGGATTTTATCAAAACTGTATCCCCTAATTTAACAACAGCCAACAATAAATAAGTGAAACTTGACTGCAATATTCATGTGCCAAAAAGATCAAGTAGTTGTAGTAGGTTTAGGTTTGAAAAATAGACCACAGCATTAGAAAATTCAACACAAAAATCTTGTTACGAAAAATACAATTTTTTTTTTTTTTTTACTCTCTGATTAAATTTTTGAGAGGTGCATTGCCACTAACCATTAACACTTGTACTGATAAAAAGTAAGTTACTTTATTAACAACAGAAAGGAACTCTCCTAAGGCTTTTTATTTAATCACAATTCTTTGCAATTTTACAGAATTATGTGCCTTATATTGCTGGTTCTACTAGTTGTTTTCTATATAGCAAACATTTAATAATAGTGAAATTCTAGAATTAATTACAACTCAGGATGTTGAAGGAAAGAAGATCCTTAGTATACTGAATACACAGAATTTATCTATAATGGAAACATTTTCTTGCCAAACTGTGCCTCCAGCCTCTAAAATATGTTCTATAGTTATCCGGCTTGAAAAGGTAAATTGTAATGGAAAATGAATTACAAAACACAGTGTAACTCCTACTAACTGTAGTTACCTGTCTAAAAAAGTATGTTTACAAAATTTTGCAACATAAGCACAGCAGAGGCCAGAAATACAAAGCAGCAATGGTGTGTATCTTTAAGATCATTATATATAATAACAGTTCTAATTGGTTAAATCCTCCCAGTTATGCAAGATATACTAGTTGTATAGAAAAGTCTTCTAACACAGGTAAAATACAGAGCATCCCAAGTTTCCCCAAGCTAATAGAAATATAACCTCAATTATGGAAAGTTAGTCTTCTGACTGGGGTCTTTTTTATCAGCACTGGTACTTGAGATTCCCATCCAGTCATGCTGTGTCTCATACAGAGCGGGTCAGCTCATGTGTTAAATTTTCTCTGTTGAACAAAGTGTGTTCATGGCAAAATACCTCTGCAAAGGGAAAAAATGTAGCCAAAATTTTGCAAAAAATTCCCTTGTCAACAGTGACATGTACAAGAACAGTTTACAGTTGAACTTGGTTAAAACATCATGAAAGGGTCTGAATAAATTGTGTCACTCTAAGTGAGGTGTATGATGAAAGTGAGGAAAAAATATTGTAAGACAAAATATATGCCTGTGGGCATATTACCTAAATGTTTAATCCATTTTCCATTTTAAATTTAAATTTACAAAGAATAAGAATTACTCTCATACAATTGTAAATTTCCATAGAGGCTTACGCTAAAACATACATTAATACACAATTAAAATATAGGACAATGAAAATTATCATGAGGAGTGAACTGCTCACTGCCTTATTGTCACTTCTCTGTTGCTACAACCACTTCAGCAGCACCTCACAGATGTCACTTTGTTCAGGCTTTTGAAATCATTTTATTCTCAATCCTTGCCATTCAAATGCACCAATAATTTTGGTTCTGTTTTCCAAACAGTCTGGACTGTAACCGTTACGATATCAAATTCCCGACACATGTCACCTTTAATTTTCTCCATTTTATATTTCTCATATCACTTTATCCTTCAGTGCCAAACCTTCCTTTTGTTCGTCACTGTTGCCACCTTATCATTCTACCTGTCTTCTGTTTACTGCAGGAGTAGAAAAGTAGAGGGCAAATTTACATGCAAAGTGCATTACCTTTGGAATCTTTGCTCTTCCTGGATGTTACACAGTGTATATTGGTAGTTAGTTATTGACATTTCAGGACAATGTCAAGCAGTCTAAGAAACGTCAGTAACATGCAATCTACACTGCATAACATCCCAGTTCAGTGAAAATCCAATTTGCAATGCATCAAAAGCCTGAAATTATTAATTACCATTACAATCGCCATTTTCCAGGCCTGGACTTCATACAGCTATTGAATGAGTATTAGGAGAGAGTTGTTTAATTCTCAAAATAGACTGCTTCTTGAAAAATTATATTGGAAGGGATGATTGGCAATGTTGTTATATCTGAGGTAAATGCTTTTAGGTTTGTCATACTAATTAAGGCAGAAAAACACATGCCTTATGAGGAATTAGGTGTTACCAGAGAAATGTATAACGTTATAGCTGAGACGTCACACAAGCTGTCATTATAACTGAGTTCACATATTCATAAGATGGAAAAATTTTCAAATCACAGTTTCACTGCTGGCCAAAAATATAATATGACAATTTTTATTCTTCTCAGATGAGAGATGGTTTCTATTAAGTAGGAATACAAACAGCCAAAATAACTTATGGTTTAATGAAAATCCCCAGACACTAAATTTGCTTGCTTTTACATCCCCTGAAAATGTAATGAGTCTGCACACAAAGAGCCTGTGTATTCCAAAGAAACAAATTCCAACCGCTGTAATAAATGTATCAGAGAATTAACAGAAGAAGGTGAATTGTAAGGCAGTCCACTTCAGTTGTAAGAACTGAAAGGCACTTTTCAAAATAAAATTCTCAGTGTTTAAACAGAAGAGACATGTCATGTGTCAACAGATATTTTCAGAAAGTCATCAAGTGCTGGAGGTTAGCACTTGAAGACTTTGCTATGAAGTAAGGTAAGTTCAACTGTGGGGGAAAATTGGACTCCAAATTCTCAGTGGATGTAAGTTTTATATGCAATAATGTTGCTGTGACAGCTGGTGTGGTGATGGAAAAGATTAGTGAGATGCTCTGTAGTTTCCTTCATGAGTTGCTTTATTTTCTACTTTTATCAGAAACAGAATGCTTAGATTATTAAATATTTTATTTTCTGTTTTGTTGGTAGCAGTGCTGTCTAGAACAAAACATTCCATTGCAGCTATGCCAGTAGCATTGTTTTATGTTCATTCATGGAACTTTGTAACACAAATATGAATTACTTGAAGTTTCAGAATGTTAAGAAGCATTTGCCTTAGTAGATACTGAACTACCATAGAGATTTGCTATTAAAAATAGTATGACCTAGAACCATCACTGGTGTATGGATATATTAAATCATTTCTCTGTACAAATTCAAGTAACAAATAGCTACACTGTGTATTTTGGGATCTTCTTCAAAATAATTTTTGTAATTGCTAGTTCAGAGTACATCACATGACAGCAAAGAATTAGTTTAGGTAAAAATACTTACTTGTATTAATGTAAATATCTGTACTTCTACTCACACCTTTTTTAATTTTAAAAATATGAAGAAGTATGTGCCATCATGGCATAACGCAAGTCACGATCAAGCAACGTGGAATAGAATTGTGATGATCATAGCTGCGAAGCAGCAAATAAATCAACATTCACCATGATCATGGTTTCTTTTTGTTATGAAAGACAATGTACAAACTGTTTTCATATGGGAATATAATTATTTTCTTTGAAAGAATGTATCAAAAGAAATCAGTTATATTAAGTGATTTGTCATTGACCAACAGTCATTTTCATTACATTTTTACATGTTATAACTTAGCTAGTGTAACAATCTCCATTTTTTTCACTCTTGCCATTACCAGAACATAATTAGCAACTTTAAAGATCAAGCACATAAAAGTTTCCATGTGATAAAAAACAGAATGTTTGAAAACTGTGTGCTGTGAATTTGTTTGTATTTGTTCATGTGACCCTCATAAACACACCTTCTTCATCCATTACAAGATCTGTACTTTATTAGAATACATGAAAAAAATTAAGCTTCAGATAATTTGTCATACTTTTTGCATTACATATAGTTGTATTATATGAACACTGTGTTTAGATTAAGGACCCAAACCTTTGGCTCCACACAAATCAAATGATTTGGGTTAATTTCATATTATGAAGGACTCAGTCAAATTGTAATTACATATTATGGTATTGTGGAAACCTTCGGTTGCTTTTTTATTATTATAGTTATTTTTTGTACCATGCTTAGGTGCAAAATAAAAAAATGTGTATTTATGGTCTAAATTATTTTTAATCCCCAGACCCTATTCAAAAGTTTCCTTTCCAGATACCTTGAAAATCCTGGGAGATGGCCAGAATAAATTTTTGAGTCCAAGACAAATACAAGGCTTTATGTACTTACCAGGACTTTTTGGGCAATTATGAATGTGTCAACAGGGACTTTGTGATCATTACTTCACCAATAACTGTATATGAGATTCACCATTTATACAATTTGTCCCATGTGTGGAAAGTAGAGAATTGTAATGGAATTGAAGTAACTCCACACATTATCTTGAAATACTATTTCATATCTTATTACTGCACATTGCATTTCAGCCAAAACAATATGGAAAATGAAACTTCCTGTAATATTTGATTTTTGTTTGACCGTGCATCATCAATCAGGTAAAGTGATACAGATGAACCAACTAGATGCAACAATGATTTACTGATCTATAAGATCAGATCAACATGTTTCAGGCAATATTTTGCTCATCATCAGGAGCGTGAGACTGAGATATTTACAGCATATGGTATCCTGCAAAGATGGATATATGGAAAGTTATGTAGTTCCGTATGTGATATGTCGTAATAATTATTAAAATTATAAAGACTTGTGGATGTGTAGTGTTATGTTTAGGTATTGGTGTTTGTATGCTAAATGTATGTGGTTAAACTCAAGTGTGTAATTTTATGTTCTGGGTGAGAGGGTTATTGTGTTGGGGGGTATGGTGATTAATAGGTAGGGACTCTTATGTAAAGTTAATCGTATTGGAAAGGTACATACCTGTTGTTGTGGTGGGTAGGTAGACGGTGAGCGGCAGCATTGCACTGCAGTACTGTTCTATGAATATACTACAGTACTTCATTCATACCCTCCACCAAGAAGGTCAACTCATCCCCGAGCAATTCGCTGGGGAAAAAATCCCCCTTCTTCAGCTTGCCATTGACCCCACCTACACACCACTCGAAGAAACAAGTCAAGTCTCTCCCGTCTTACAGTACACATAGTGCAACACTGCTGCTCACCGTCTACCTACCCACCACAACAGGTATGTACCTTTCCAATACGATTAACTTTATATAACAGTCCCTTCCTATTAATCACCATACCCCCCAACACAATAACCCTCTCACCCAGAACATAAAATTACACACTTGAATTTAATCACATACATTTAGCATACAAACACCAATACCTAAACAAAACACTACACATCCACCAGTCTTTATAATTTTAATAACTATTACGACATATCACATACGAAACTACATAACTTTCCATATATTCATCTTTGCAGGATACCATATGCTGCAAATATCTCAGTCTCACGCTCCTGATGATGAGCAAAATATTGCCCGAAACATGTTGATCTGATCTTATAGATCAATAAATCATTGTTGCATCTAGTTGGTACATCTGTATTACTTTACCTTCCTGTAATACTTCTCTTAAAAAACCTTATTAGACCACTATCTTAAAAGTAAAAGGTAAAGCAGTCCCGTTACAGGCCTGGAGTGGCCCAGAGGGTTCTAGTAAGTTAAGGTTCCCAGATTTCATGACAACGGCACAGGATGGTGGTAAGGTTGTCAGCCTTACGCACCGGCCGTCTTTACTCCCAAGAAATACACCTGGTACTCATTTCTGTTAGAGGGTGAGTCGTCCCCAGGGCCATGGTGCGACCGGAAGGATTATGTCACTGAAAAATTCCAATGGCACTATCCGGAATCGAACCCGCGACCTGCCGGTTTGTAGTGTAGTTCCCTATGTTAAAAGTACTATATAATATTCATATCCGTTGATACATCTTGATTCAAAGTGTTCCATCGCAACAGTATTTCCAAACTGCCGTTTAACCCATTGTGAACTCCCGCACACTGCACGGTATTTGAATGATTGTATGTAGGTATTGAGGCGAGCGGTCAACCTCACCTCCTGATCGCTTTACTCCCAGAGTGATAACCCTCTTGGACCCCAGTAACGGTCTGGATATTGTGACGAAATCTCTCACCCTGCCGAGAAATTACATACGATTCGCTCGGCCATTCAGCCTAGTCTAATCCACCTCATCTAAATCCTCGCAAGAAAGTAAGGTTAAATCATTTGTACATACAAGAATAACTACAAGGAAATACTCCAGTAAAACTGTAATATCGACAGAGGAAGAAATTTTCATTACTTTGTTGATGTAATGTGGAACGGGCTTATGCCCAAGAAATAAAGCAGAAAAATGCAATGAACCGTACGACAGCCCCGCATCTCAGCTAATGTCAGCACTTCGCAAATTCCCGTGTGAACAATAGGCAAATGATTTATATCTAAATATAATGTAATGCATAAAAAAAGGAAGAATTTACATTTAGCTTGTGTTTAGAATTTTGGAAATTGTAGAGAATTTCATACATGTAACTTGCATTTTGGATGTTGGTTTGATTGAAATTTTAAATTCACAATGAAGAAACAGTTTCAGCTGAGCAAGTTACACGCGCTAGAAACAGGAAGACTCTGTCGTGCAACATTCCTTAGCAACAGCACATTCCTTTTATGTCGGCATATGCTGTTACTAGGTAGATTTATATGTTGCTGAGTTATGAGTTCTGTGAACCCTTATGCTGACTTGTAAGACCAACGAACAGATGACAATTACGATCCAACTTTCAACCGATATAGACTCAAAACGTAGTGCTTCGGGCAAGGCTGCGAGATGGGCCTTGCGCCCCAAATTTTCCTGTTCTTGCCAGGTAAGTGGCGCGCAGAGAATCCGTAAATCAGATAACAGAAAATTGATTGAAGGGTGTTTGATTAGTTGTTTCGTGTTTTTCCAAATTTTAGTAAACTGAAAAAATTAATATTGTGAAGATGATCTGCCTTAAGTTACTAAGCCAAAAGTATATTAAAATGGATTTCAGTTGTATAGACTTAGCTTATTCTTGAATGTAGAATAGTTTTTAGAGAATATACATTAAAACTAAACTAAACTCCGTGGCCTTAGTCCGCGAGCGAACTATACCGACAGAGCGGCCGCCGCCGGTCGGCGAAGTTAGTGCCAACTTTTGC
>JGI20166J26741_10070004_pt1 | contig 17458 bp, 12 predicted proteins | sample TergutCu122P5_FD_26741 | JGI IMG/M metagenome (IMG submission 26741)
GGAGATTATGTTGAAAAGTGACAATTTCAGTTTCGGAGAATAAATCAATGTTTTTGTTCTATTTACGAATTATAATTCATATTTGCCCAACCTAGTAAGTCCAGTATATGTCTGCCAAACACACTGGTTCATTATACAGTGAAAAGAGTAGACTGAAATATATGGTACAATCACTTCTATTTATTTGGCATTTATTATACTCAAATATGATCCTTGTATGGGTACATACTGTACATAGGATGATCATTGAGCCAACACTGAAATATCACTGAGGTTTGTTCCGTTTTCAAATCTAAAAACTTGGGTACATAAACATAAACAATAAAGCAGGTCATCCACTGATCAGATAAAAGTAGCTAACACAGAAGTATACCTCCGGCATGTCTAATAGCATCTTTTAATCACAAGGTACCCCTTCTGCAAAAGCCTGGTTACAGGGTATCAACAATGACTATACTAGAAATCTGAAATACAGCAACTCTCCCTGTTACATGGTACCAAAATAAAATACCACTACGCAAGCTACTACTTTTGTAACGCATGTCCCAGAATCTTGCAAATTTTGTTACGTACAAAAATTTGTCATATATGCCACTTGAACACAGGCTCCAAAGACCCTTCCTTACCTTGCCATCTTTGTTGCTGCGGGATGACGTTCCTGATGAAGGCCGGTCTCGGTCTAATTTAAGACTGTGTCGATACTCACTTTCTATACGTGATCTGACAACATCATACTCTTCAGCACCAATAAGGTGGGAAGGTGAGTTACTTGCAGATGAGAACTCTGAGAAACGTGGGGTATCATCCAACCACTTGTTGATGTCCTGTAATACAACACGTTGATGGTAATGTTGATGTAATGACAATTAATGTGTACATAACAAACATGCTAAAAGAAGCCTAATGTTAGAAACATGATTCATAAGAATGCAAAACACTGTGAAAAATCTTGAAAACACACATATATATATATATATATATATATATATATATATATATATATATTTTTACAGTTCTCAATTCTGTCCTATAAATTTTCATTTGTTTATAGGTCAACATATTTTGTACCTTATGTGTGCATACATGGTTTTAGTGGGAAAACTTGAGGGAAAGAGACCACTTGCAAGACCTATGCATATATGGAAGGATAATGGTAAATTGGATCTTCAAGAAATCAACTAGGGGACTATGAACTGGATTGATTTTGCTCAGGATACAGAGAAGTAGCAGGCTCTTGTGAACACAGTAATGAACCTTCAGGTTCCATAAAATGCCGGCAATTTCTCAAGAAGGAATCTGATCTATGGAGTGAGTGAGTGAGTAAGTACATAATTAAGTAAGTTAGCTCACACTAATATGATGTCCAAAAGACTCTCAACTGGCTAAAATCATATTTGTTGGAATTATAAATCTGTATTACTTTTTACATTGTCATCGCCATGTATAACTGCTGTAGTGCTATTAAATTTAAATTATTAACTACCAACATCAAGCTAAAGCATAATTGCACATATTTGCTCAATACCAGTACATAAAGGATATTAAACAACCAAAAATGAGTGCACAAAATGTTGACAATGATCAATGTAAACATGTAAACACTGACAAATAAAATGTATATACATTAATGTGGCTGGAATTGTAATATCTTCCATTCCGTGATGAGTATGTTTTTGATCAAATGTAATGGCTGTTGTAAAATGAATGCAGGTAAATGTAATACAGCATTCTGATGACACGGCATGTCAGATAACAACTAGGCAAACCTTTAGAGTTTGTTCAGTAGCTAGTTCCAGGGCCTCGATTTCTGCCACATTCTTGATGACACCAGTCTTCTTCTTACGCTTTGTACCACTATGGATGCGAGGCCTCCTCACTTCTGGAGCATCTCCCCTTGTACTGCTTCCCTCAGTGTCCATACCATCTGTCTTATCATCCTGCTCCTTCTCTCTTATGACTGCATTTGGCACTTCTTCCCTCTCTGCTGCCGTACTGGACCGTACTGTATGTTCACTCTCTGGGCTGGGAACATTCCTGAAAATAACACTCATTGAATAAGTAAATTATATAAATGCCTGAAAACAAGTTTCATTCCACTGTTCTTCAACACATCCAACAGGGTGGCCCAATAAAATGCATTCCACTATCTCCAGACATGAAGCACTCATGTTAACCATGTTATTCATATAGACATATAATACACCACCTTATGCCTCTTATTCACCAGTGTCATATATTATGACATTACTGTACACTGTACAGTCTACAGTCAACATGCAACCACTAGACAAGCACATCTCAGATCCTACAAACACAAAAGTCTATTTAATACTGGAAACACAGCATAACTTCAAACCTTGAAATGACCAATGCACATGTCAATACTTTATCTGGATTGTAACACAACCTCCACACAGACAGAAAATGCACATAGACTAGAAGAACAAGTGTATCAGTGACAAATACACTCAAAGTGAATGTAATAACAGGAACCTTACACATTAAAATTACAGTACAAAATCAACACAGCCAGCAAATAGTTTAAATAAACAGGTTCTTTTTGCATTTATGCGAACATGCCTAAAAAGTGAACCAGTGAACAGTCTGACTAGATGATAAAAAAAAATGGTTCTACAAGTGTATAACTGTCCAGCTATCTATGTCAAAGGGAAGAAAATCACGTTTACCTGTTGATATGTGAGGACTGTCGGGATTTTTCTTTCTTCCTACGAGCACGATGATGATGATGATGCTTATGCCTGTGTCCTTGTGTTTCTGTTCGACTCTCAGAGGATGTTGTTCCAGTTGGAAACTCAACAGCCACTTCATCTGATGACAGATCTGACTCCAGATAGCGTTCAACAGCCATCTGAAAGGCTTCCTGGAGATTCCCCACCATCTCTGTGTATTCTGTCAAGAAACATATATGCAAGAAACAAATAAAAACTAAACTCTTTTCATGGAAATGAAAATGTTAGGATCCTTAATACACATATTTACTACAAACATTTACTCGTGCTACCAATGGGTATGAAAAATTTGAATCATGTGTAGAAAATCTGAAGGTTAGATGGTAGGCTTCTGGATTCAGACATTGTGTAGGATCATAGATAACCCAAATGTTACAGAAGAATGTGTTGTGTCTGCCTTCAGGTGACAGACAAACCCAGGTGGACACTGAAATGTATAATGGGAGAAGTGGGTTAATTATACAGTAGGGCTCCCAATCAGAGCCAAAGAAAAGAGAAAGACGACAGATCTTGGACTTGCCAACAGAAAGAGGAAACAGTGAAGGTGAAAAAATCTTGATGCAGAAGCACTTCTCAGTGCCAATGTGGTGAGAAATGTGAATAAAAAGTATAATTAAGGTAGTGTTACCTCAGGGGGATGAGACTATTCCATTCTTGGAGAAAACTTAGAAAACAGAAGGATGTTCACACCCTAATCACATTAAAGGCCAATACATATACTGACAGTCTAGTGATACATCCTTCCCTTTTGTAGGTTTCTTGTAGGGTGGGTTTCAAGAACTTGTAAACATCTTCCTTCCACTTCCTAGTGTTAATGAAAAGCAGATTTCAGAACTTCCTAACACCTTCTTTCCACTGTATACAAAATCACATTTTGACCAAATGTTGTTTCTTATCCAACATGACATACAGCCTCTTTAAATAAAACTAATTATATATGTACTAGATTTACCATTATCAGTTCCATTATACTGGCGGCAGTTGTCTACAATGAGTTGGAAGTCAGCCTTGAAGTCAGCAAATGTGAGATACTCTCCATCATCTAACTTGTCTTCCATACGTTGAAGATCCATGGGCTGACGAATAATTGAATAATACCGCGGAGCATAATCCTCATCTACAGGATCTGCAAATGGCCATGCGTCATCATGGTTCTTGATGTATTCCAGAATCTTGTACATTCCAGTTTGCAGATCCTCCTTTGTTTGCTTGAAACTGGAAAAAATTACCTTATTTGTGAGTCTTGCATAGAATTAAGAAAACTAAAAAAATATATAAAACACACACAATTATGTGGTACACAATACAGTCTAGCTATGCTGTATTTTACTATATTTGCTTAAGCATAAGTAATTCGTGTTTTGTACGCGATATCATTACACTTTGTTCTGATGAAGTGAACCCAAGACCACTGTAGGTAACAAGGTTATACAAAATATGCATGTTGAATTAACACTGACAAATGTTATAATACTCAAAAGTCTTCAAACAAGGATATGCCAACAGACACAATCAAAACATAAAAAATTCGGTTAACTTAATATTCAATTTTAATACTAATATAACTCTTTGAAATATGTGGAAGGAATGACAAAATTTAACTAAGTGTTCATATCATGTCCTTGTTTTTGCATGTGCAGCCTGGAAGGAACTTGATGAATTTCTTTCACGTAAATGACAACTACTTGACTTTCTTTTATTTACCCTGACCCCCCCCCATTTCCCATATCATTTTTCTATTTTCATACTTGGCAAAGTTTCAATTTGTCATTTCACACCATCAAATTATTCAGTTTAAAAGAAATTTCTGTAACATTAAAAGAGTATACTGTTGTATGAACAGAATTAACAGAGCTATAAGCTGTCAAAGGCAGCGCGCAGTGGCGTAGTGGTTAAGGCACTGTCACAACCCTGCAGGTCACGGGTTCGATTCCCAATGGTGTCAATGGAATTTTTCAGTGACATAATCCTTCCGGTTGCGCTACAGCCCTGGGGTTGATTCAGCCTCTAACAGAAATGAGTACCAGGTGTATTTCCTGGGGGTAAAGGTGGCTGGTGCATAAGGCTGACAACCTTACCACCATCCTGTGCCATTGTCATGAACTCTGGAAACTTAACTTCCTGGAACCCTCTGGGCCACTCCAGGCCTGTAATGGGACTGCTTTACTTTTTTTTTTATGACTAGTTCCACATCCTACTCTCTTTGTGACAACTTACAGATCCATGGAATGTATGTATATGTATGTATTGTCAGATTGTGACTCACAAACATGATTCATTCATCAGAATATCAGAAATGTATCACATTCTGATATTACTCCTACCATCAATAAACAATAAAGGTATTATTAATATTTTTTAATGACTATCAGACCAAATAACACATTAATTCACAATCTCATGTAGGTGATGGTATCACTGAATGCTATCACTGCTTGAAATTACAATTATCTGTAAGTAATGTTGCGAGCCGACAAAGTAAATAAGAAACCACTCATCTCTAATTAAAATAAAAAAAATATTTTAAACAATGTAATGGAATATCAGGGATACAAACTGTTGTCTGTGAATCACAAATACACATTATCCTTATCCTAAGTCATTCTGCATTCATCCCTTGCATTCACATAGCTGCAAGACTAGTGTCCAGTGCTCATACCATGCATGCCTGAGAGCAATGAATACTACATACTACTGGATCACATATAATGAAGGTGAGTTTGCTGTTTCCATCAGCACTTGTGATTGACAAAAGCACAGTTATCATAACATAGGCAGAGCTGCATACATTTAAAATGGATGCATTACACATACATACATACAATAATTCACATGAGTGACGAGGCAGTACCAGGTGCAAAAACCTTCACCTGTCTGTCAAGTAGTTTGAAATGATACAAATTTTGCTTATTCCACTCATCAGCTATTATTGGCTGATTCCATCTTCTGTGAATAACTTTCATAGCACCTGAAACATCACTGCTTTGTCCTGTCTTAAGGCCACTAACAGTTACAGTTATATCTGCCACATGACACAGTCCAGTACTTAATAAACGCTGTCCTTCATCACCCTCAGCAACATGAGTCAAAACCACCAATGACAAGTCAGGTTGTGACTCTAACAAAGTCCGACAGTATTGAAGAAATGATAACACTTCTTTCACAGGTATTCCTAAAGACAATAAGTCACTTAAATCATCAATCACGAGGCTAACTGGTTTCCTGTGCTGCAGTAACTTTTTGATTTTCTCTTCAATCAAATAAAAAAGATTTCTAACAGTATTCTCTTCATCACCAAAAAAGAAATTTTGAGTCCCATCTTCAAGCGCTGAATTCAGAGATCCACTTAGTAATTTCAAAACTTCAATACTTTCAACAGAGCCCTTCTCTTGTAGTTGATGTAAGTTATATCCTAATTTAGTACCGATATTGTGGTAATGTCCAAAAGAGTTATGTAATGCTACTAAGCATACGGCACAATCCTTATGAATCTGTTCAGCTATAAGACAGTTTAGCACAAAATTTCCATTACTACCATGACATTCTTCAACGGCAATCAATTTCCCAATCCAATTTTCTTTATCTACGCCCAGCGCACTCCATACGGATGTTGCCATACTTTAGCACTAACTTCCAGTGCACTGAGAATGAAATCCTTTCAGTTAAAACGAACTCTCAAATCGTCCAAACCACTTCACTAAGCGCGTTATTTATGACAAAATGTGAAATAAGGTTCACGTTCACTTTTAAGGTTAGGTGCAATACAGGTTCGATTCTCGCGAACACACAATATAATCTGTCACCGGACATACAAACCCTTTCTCGATGGAATTTTATCCTACCGCAACAGAAACAGTTTCAGTTAGCCACACCTTTATTATTCACACTTTCGCACGTGTATTAGCACCTGATTCCGCAGTAATGCTCAGTAACATAATGATGATGCAACCCATGTGGTTCCGAACACAACCACTCACAGCTGGAATCACTTGCGTGGGTAATTGAAGCGCAGATTACTAAATAGCTGAGTGATAATCCGGTAGCTGTGTGATGTCCGGTTTTAACCTTCAACGAATGTCTGCGTGCAGTGTATTTAACACTGAAGCAGTATGGGGAAGAAGAGCTTCCTGATTTGATGGTCGTCGAATTAGTAATCGATGTAGTCTACTGATACATGCTTGAATGTCTTCAGTGCGGTTTCTTTAGTTATGGAAGTTACACGAAAACTCATGTAACTAAACATCGTGCTTTGGTACGTTGATCATCCTTTAAAACATATAATCATGGCATCAATACTTTTGCGTAATGAGGTACGCTTGTTTTAATTTTAACCAAGAAGTTGTGTTCAAATGCTCTGTTTTATGTTTTGTTTAGAAATCATGAGTGAAAAGCTAGTATCACGATGGTACTTTGGTGGGTTAGCCTCAGCAGGAGCAGCCTGTTGCACGCATCCTCTTGATTTGCTAAAGGTATTTTAATTGTGCCTGTTATAGTTATTATTATAACAGTCCATTTCAAAATATATAGTAAAATTGTTGAATTGAGTTAGTAATGGATTCTATAATCACACTGTTCATATTGACTTCTTCCTTTTCATTCTGTAACATTCTTTGTAGAGAGTGATCCTTGGAAATCAACAGTAAATTGAAAGTATTGATACAGGAATCACATGTTTCTTGTAGCTGATTCCACTGGAAGTCATACTTTACTGTGATACTATGAAGAAAACTCAGAATGAAGCCATTTAAATTACGGGGTTTGTTGAAACAAATAGTGTTTCACCTAATTCTAATGTAGGTAGTAACATTGTTGCTAGTTTATAACAACTTATAAACAGGGCCTCATTAACTAAGCCAATGTCTAGAATCTTCTGTAATTGCTGCTACACATCAGTAAAACAGTTAATGCCCAAAAAGGAATGATGTCAACTGTATCAGTGAAGAAATTCTTAAAGGGGCCTTGAGATACTGGTCGAGAGTTGCCCATGTTTACATTCCCTAGACTGTAATGACAGTAGGACATTTTGCAATGGAGTTTTAAGTCATGTATTCCAGGTTATTTTGTGTGTCCATTAAGGTGACCAGTAATACATCAAAATTTTTTACTTTGTTGTTGAATGCTTTAAATTAATATGAGGCATGTAAGGATAAAGTTTATTAATTTGTACCTTATGATGTGTGGGAAGATGTGAGTTTAATTGGTCGTACAAGCTTAAATTGCCATTGTACAAGGAACATGTCAAGTAACCACTTGAGCTGGTTTATTTGTTCCACATAGAATTCTTCAATATGTTTGTACTCAACTGATATATTTAAATTTCATTTCCACGCTGTTGATGTTTTACAGAGTTAGCAGAGGTAAATTAACTATCGAACACTACATTAGTGTATGTGTCTATTAAATAAAAGCAGTTACATATCTGAGATATATTTCAGCCATCAAGGGGTTGTCCTTGGGGGGGGGGCACATTTATCAGCATACATTGCAGTATTACATAGGTTAAAGTGTTCTGTCAGCAATACAGATAAAATTAAAAACTTGTGTATATGGTTGGTAATAAAATGTGCATGCTCTATGTAGTTAAAAGTCAGTTTGTTATATCTAAGTCTACGGATGGTCCAGTGTTGCTGTATATTTTGTGAGTTCATGCAGTAATTTATGCATGATTCTAAAACAATGTGTGTTCTTTAGGTGCACCTTCAAACACAGCAAGAAGGGAAGCTGTCAATATTAAAACTAACTTTCAGAATTGTTAAAGAACAAGGAGTGATTGCACTCTACAATGGACTTTCAGCTTCATTGTTACGTCAGCTAACATATTCCACTACAAGATTTGGTATATATGAGGTTGCTAAACAAACAGTGGCTTCTTCTGGAGAAAGTGTCCCTTTTTATCAACGTATTGGATTAGCAGCAGTTGCTGGGGCTGCTGGTGGTTTGGTGGGAACTCCTGCTGATATGATCAATGTTCGGATGCAGAATGATATAAAACTGCCGGCAGAGTCCAGAAGGAAGTGAGTACTTTTTTGGCAGATGATTGGTGAACTTTCAATAAATTATTTTCTTGGCTATTATCAACTTCAGGGTGAAGAAATAATCTTGCAGAAGAGCCCAACAAATACTGTAATTCGGCTTTAGGACACCATTGCATAACACATTTTAATTTTTGTCTGCTTTGTGTGTTTGGAAGTAACGTTCTAAAGTTTTTACACTGAGGTGTTGGAAGTTTAAAAGTCTGCAGCCTGTAGATCTCATTTTGTCATACAGATTACAGTTAGGCCTATAGCTGACTGCAAAACTGACACCTTTTTCTGTTTTTAATTTTTCATAAGTGAACAGAAAAATATGCAATATTGTTAAGATTAAAGTCTTATGGGTTGTGATGCGATGTAGATTGGCAGAGGTTTACCAGTGTTTCAAATGGGCTTGCTGCACCCAAGAAAGTAGTCATGCAGGAGAAGCTGGTATACTGTATAGGCAAGGGAAATTTAAGTAGCAAGCCACTTGGAGTGGTGGTGCTATGCAGTGGCTAGGGCCATAGTAGGAAGTGCAGGTGTCCAGTACAGGAAGGAAATAAAGGAGTTTTAGTATGTAGAAGGTGGGAGGATCAGGACGGAAAGTGAGAATGATGTGTGATGTTACTAATGAAAGCATGGGAATTTAAGCGAGGGGGCAAGCAGTGGTCTTTATGGGCTGTATTGCTGGAGTGGCCCTGGAAAGGGCTGTACTATTAAGTTGTCATGAGGAGGCCTCCCTTGTTTCTTCAGTCATGAGTGTGAGGTTTCTATGACCTGTTCTAGACAAGAAACATCTTTCCTGTTCATGTTGAGGTGGAACTTGGTCTCATTCCTCACCTCCCTGATATTATGGTTCATGTAATTGGATTCAGTGAAGGGGATTTTGGCATTCTGGAGTGGATACATTGTTGCATATTTTTCTGGCACAGCCACCATTCTTGGGGTGCCTAGATCTTGCAAATGAAGGTGGCAGGTTCCTCCGCAACATATTGAACTATTTACCAATTGACATGACATCATTTACCAGAGGACCTGAATCTTCAACACTGCTGTGAGAACATAATAATAATAATAATAATAATAATAATAATAATAATAATAATAATAATAATAATAATAATAATAATAATAATAACAACAACGATGATAATAATAATAATAATAATAATAATAATAATAATAATAATAATAATAATAATAATAATAATAATAATAATAATAATAAAATCACACATAGTATCCTGATTGGTGTGACTAGTATTTTGAAGTTAGTTACAATCATTCTGCACTGTAGGTAGATTAGGTACTTCTTGCCTGAAGACAGAGTAGAGCCAGCTTCCCAAATGTAGTGTTTTAGTGTTTGTATATATGTTACACAATGGATAAAGTCCAAAAGAAGAAGACTGTATCTGTAAGAATATATGGTTGCTTGGCCAGCTGCTAACTACACATTGTAAAGACATTTTTGTTTTAAAATTTAGCATAATGTTTTGATTGAATTCATGAATTAAACCTGTAGATATTCTATGACATAAATGCCCTCTGTCTTTCATTTCATTTTGTCCGTGATTGCATAGAGCAGTGCACACTGCTGGTCTTCACCATGTATGTTTTAATTAATAATGCAGTCACTCTGGTATTCACACAAACCTACTACCATGTGGTGCCATGGCAGTAAATAATGTGAATGATGTGTGTTGTCACACCCCTTCAAATTCAGAACTTGAATTGAATGATAAGTAAAAGTAATTAGTTTTTTGTTTATGCAGTGTGCTATCTCCTATGTGCCAGTTAAGAGGTTACAGTGTCCTGATATTGTTCATTGTATTTATTGAGTTTATTAATCAAACACGTAGAAGATTAATTTATTACACACAGGGGCCAGAAAATGTATTGAAGAAATTAATTTTGCATGCTGAGAGGATGTGAGAGCCACAGCAAGATGCCAGAATGCTGATTCAACATTTTTGCCAGCCAAAATATTTAGCTAACATGCTCTTAAAATTTGTCAGTCCCTAATTATACACATAAAGAGTGGTATTAATTAAGAGTGTATTGATCATTTGTAATATAAGGAATAAAAAATTTCATTATTGAGTCCAGTTCATTTTAAGAGTAACCCAGACAAGGAATGGCCAATTTAGCTAGTTTTCTGGACAGTACTTCTCTGAGATTTGGTAACATGGTGAGTGTAGTAATTAGCCTACAGACTGGATGACCAAGGAATTTTTGTTTGATACCTGGCAAGGGCAAAGATTTTTATTTTCTCCAAAACCTTCAGACTAGCTGTAGATCCACCAAACATCCTGTTTAATGGGTAAAGTGGCTCTTTCCCCAGGGTTAAAGTGGCCTGGGGGTGACCTTAGTTTTGAACCATGGGTGAGAAAGGGCAGAGCTAAACCTTTCTTCCCCCATATGCCTTCATAGCCTGCACATCCAGCTTTACCTTTATCTAGACAGTTCTTTCATGAGGTCAATTTTGCTTTTGATCCATCTTATAGAAGGAGCATCTGAGTATACGTGCTTACTGTATATAATAATAGTTTATGTTATGTTAATATACATCACACTTTAATTGGGTTTATTAATTTTTAAATTCAATTAATTGTTACATTTGTTTCCAGTTATAAACATGCATTTGATGGACTGATACGGGTGTATAGAGAAGAAGGAACCCGTCGCCTGTTCTCAGGAGCATCCACAGCTACAGGTCGTGCTATACTTATGACAGTTGGCCAGTTGTCTTTCTATGACCAAGTGAAGCTGTTCCTGCTAAGAGCTGGCTTCTCTGACAATATTATTACTCATTTTCTCTCTAGTCTCACGGCAGTAAGTAAAGTTAGACTGCAACATCAAGGATAATTCAGTTCAGAAATATCTGCTATCTCATTTACTTCCCGTATGTTGTAGACCACGATTTGTAAAATAACAACACTATTTATCTCTTTTGTATTGGTGTGAAACATGCCCACTTACTTTTAATGTAGAACAGATTGCAAACATTTGAAAATATACTACTAGGGTATGTTGTGGGTGTGGTCAAAAACTGTTTTTGTAATGTAATTTGGTGAAAAGTAACACTAGAGACAACACAAAGAGCAACATAAATAGGCTGAACAAAGGAGTATGGAAAACTCAGTAGCATCCATGTTTTACACACACTGCACAGTAAATACACACATGCATACAGCTAACACAATATGCATCTAGTGTGAAGTGTTTTTAACCCCATCACTTCCTCCAAAACACTGTCACACAGCGAACATTGCACAAGCCACTTCATTGCTCTCTAAGGGTAATTCCTACTTCACAGCACAGCACTTTGAATCGAACATGTTCAGTAGGCTTTTGTGAGCAGGTCTGCCATTTTCTATCCCGATGTCACCATTAAGGTATCTTTCCTTCACATAGAAGTGTTGCACCTCAATGTGTTTCAACCTTTTGTGATACTCTGGGTTCTTGGTTAGTTTGATGGCATTGGCGTTGTCAATGTACAGTACAGGTGTTTCTCTGACAAAGTCAGGCAACAGTTCTGACAACAAACACTTCAACCAAACTAATTCTTCAGCACCTTCACTTGCTGCAATGAGCTTGACTTCAGTCGTCAAGTGGGCTGTTGTCTTTTGCAGTTGACTTGTCCAGGACACTGCGCCATCAGCAAATATAGCTATAACGCCCATGGTGGAATGTGTAGTTACCTCATCTCCTGTGAAGTCAGCATCACTAAACACCTTCAGTTTGGCAGGACCTCTAGTATACCTGAGGCCATAGTTGCTGGTTGATTGCAAGTAGCGAAAGATGCGGTTGACATTGTTCCAATCCTTTTCAGCTAGTTTGTCCATGAGCCTTGCAGCTTTATTTATGGCAAATGCTATGTCAGGATGTGTTGCTGCTGCAAGATACATAAGGCTTCCCACTGCCTCGTGATATGGAACCTTGCCGCTGAAGTCTTTGTGATTATCACTTTCTTCATGACTGGCAGGTGTTGACACACCTTTTGCTTCAGCCATGTTGAACTTTTGCAGTATGTTGTCTGTATACCCTTCTTGGCTAACAAAATTTGACCGTTCACTTTGACACTTAATCTGAAATCCGAGGAAGTTTTCAAGCGAGCCAACTGTAATTCTAAATTCATCTTGCATTAGCCTTAAACACTTCAATTTCTTAATCCTTGTTACCAATGACAAGTCCATCATCAACATAAATTGCAGTATAGAGAAAACTGTCTTCATGCATGCGATAAAACAGACAGGGATCAGCTGAGCTATTCTTCAGTCTGGCTTTCTCCATAAAACTAATAAACCGCTTGTTCCAGCACCGTGGTGCTTGCTTTAGACTGTAGAGACTTTGCTTCAGTCGACATACACGACCACTGCCATCATCAAAAATTTCTGGCTGCTCTAGGTACACTTCTTCATCTAGTTCACCATATTGGAAAGCTGTTTTCACATAAAACTGTTTCAGCTTCATATTTCTTGGAGCGGCCACTGCAAGTAGTGTGCGGATAGTGTGGTAGTGTGCTACGGGACTAAATGTTTCATCATAATCAGTTCCTTGTTTTTGTGCGTAACCCTTCGCAACTAGTCGAGCCTTAAAGTGAGTGTTGCCATCACATGACTTCTTTACGCGCATAACCCAGCGATTTTGAATCACCTTTGCATTGGTTGGCCTGTTGACGAGCTCCCAGGTCTCATTTCCCTTCAATGATGCTAATTCTTCATGCATTGCTTTCTTCATTCATCACTTTTATTCACTGTTTCTGTTCGTTTGACTGCATCACTTCAGTGTATGAAACTGGACTCAAACAGTAGTCTCCTTGACTATCAGCAGCTAGGCAAACAAATTTGCCACTAGTCATCCAATTTGGCTGTTTCTTTTCATGTACACTCTTGCGATCTTGAATGTACCTTTCTGAATTTGAATCATTACTTCCTCCAGAAGTAGACACATTATTTTCATCGTCACTTTTGTGGTTTTGAAGTACCTGAATTTCTTGACTTGGAAATACATGGAGTGTAGGGCACATGCTTTCAGTTTTGGTGCTGTTGCTGCGCAAATTGCATATAAAACTTCTGGCTTAAAGAGTACGTCATGACTCAACACCATCTTTCTTTCATTAGGTATCTAAATTTGATAGCCATCCTTTTCACCCATATATCCAACCAGTCAGCCCAACTTACTCGTTTGGTCCCACTCGTGCCTTTTCTGTTTGGGAACGTGCACATAACATTCTGTCCAAAAAACGCACATGTGACCAAGAGTTGCATGAGATCCAGTCCACAGTTCCAAAGGCATCCTACATAACTTAGAGGTAGAAGGTTGTGCTAGCAACAGTAGTATCATCTCACACTCTGTCTGGGAGCTATTTGATTGCATCGCATATTTTGTGATATATAGGTAGGCATATAGTTTCTAGTAGACTGCTAGAGAATTTTCTGAGCGTTGAAAACTAAATCTTGTTCCTAAATCTAATGCCTAATTTCAGGGAGCCATTGCCACTACATTAACACAACCACTTGATGTGCTGAAGACAAGAGCAATGAATGCAAAGCCCGGTGAATTCTCTGTAAGTTTGAAGTTAAAGTGTTGAAACTTAAGAATTCTAACCTCTTAAAGACATGTGTTTGCATACATAAATATGTGTAGGAAAACACCCCTAGAAATTTGTTTTATTTATTTAGGCAACAAGGATATTTACTGCATGGTTAATACATGCTGCATTACCTCTGTTTTTATTTTCCACACAATATTTATTTCATAATTCTGTCTTTTACTGTTCAGATAATAAACTGCTACAGTAAAGTTGTGCATTGATGGGCTATGTTTTTTTTTTATTATATAAGTTGTTTATAAACCATGCGATATAATTTAAGTATCCATCCTGGTAGGATAAAGATTACAAATTCGCATTGAGATTCGCCAACAGATATGGGTCGTGGACAAATTCTTATGACTCTCTAGTCTGTCATTTGTAATAAATACACGAATTGTCAACTGGGATGAACTGTTAACTGATCCACATATCCTTTCACCCCCTCCCCCCCATATAGGGATTGAACTCTACATGGAAAGTCATTCAAATAAAAAGGTTTATTAAATTTGAGAACGTAAAAGAAATGAGATCCGATTCTTTATAAATGTGAATCTGTAACTACTGAATCAACAATTGTGTAAATGGTAATCAGTCTCTGTATATCCTATATATTGCTTACATCTCAGGCACTGAACGTCAATATTTGTCCTGTCATCTCAGTACCTGCTTTAGTCAGACTGATGACTGGATTCTATAACAATCGAAAAATATTGTGTTCTTTCCCAAAAAATAATTCTGAATTCCATATGCATTTATGTCAAAGACCACTGTGATGAAAGACTTCCAAACATTTTTCTGAATGTGGGTATTTATATTCAATGTTCTTTATGAGGTGGAATAAGAATGCCTTACTTGAGACCATGTTCATCTATCTCTCCATCTGTCTGTAACCTACTGTGAGTGACTAAACCAGTCTGTGGCTTATCATTAAATTTGGAATATAAGTTGTTTACCAAGAGATGTCAAGCAAGCATAAGTTTCTTGAAAATCAGCCCAGTTACAGTCATGAATTACTTCAGGATGTTAGTGAGTTTCTGCCCATAGTTTCCATATTTTGTGACTGATTTTGATGAAATTCAGCGTAGATCTTCACATACTACCACTGAGCAGTGCAGTTAAAGCTGTACTCTTTCTCATGGCATAAACTAAATTTTGCTTTCCACATTTTTCACCAGATTTTGATTAACATTTGACACAGGAAATACCCACAATAATTTATTCAGTTGTTATGAGTTTTATGAAAATTAGTGCAGTGGAAGTCGTACTTCACACATGGTTGTTAGTAAAGTTGGATTTTACTTTCCACATTTATTATCCAATATAAGTGAAAATTGATACAAGATATTTTTCCAAAAAAAGCTGTAGGGCATTTGTGGGTTTTGTGCAAATTGGTGCAGGGAAGGCTTTACTTTTCTTATAGGCTTAAATGAAATTGCATTTATGAATGTACCATAAAGCCATGTGACATTTTGAAAGCAAAGCAAAGGATATGTACTTTGTAAGTCTTGTTATTTGTTCCTTGTGTTTAGCATGAACAATGTATTTTTAAAATTCTGTTGCAGAGTATGTGGCATTTGATTAAGTACACAGCAAAACTTGGGCCTCTAGGATTTTTTAAGGTAAGAAATTCTGCCTGTTGTATTTACAGTGTGTTAGTTTGCAGACTCACGCTTATGTACAACTTATTTATATTATGGGCTGCCCTATTAGCATATTTAACCCTCTAAGCCCAGTGGTAATTACATGTACCATCTACTGTAACATTAAGGAATACTGTATCTCCCCACACTGTACATTTATATGTTCCATACTTTTCTCACAACAGATACAAAGTATCTCTCAGTCAGCATTAGTGATTGGTTTTTCTGATGGAGACAGTGTTATGTGTGAAGTGGGGATTTTGGTTTTAATTGTAATTTAGATGGCTGTCTATTTCATGGGCTTAAAAAGATAAACATGCCCTCACTTATCAAAGTTTTTTATTTTTTTATTTTTTTAATTCACTGACTAATGTACAAGTGATGGTCTTAAAAACAGTATTAAAATTTACATTAAAATAGCTCCAACACATATGGGTGCAGTCACACCATCCTCAGGGAGCGCATTATTCATGCTTTGCTAAAGTTACACTTGTTGAAATAGCCAGTTATGGTACACTGGCATGTGATAAATTTGGTGGTGATGTGGCTGCATATATTAGTAGGTCCTTGTTGGTGTGTGTATGTTGCACTGTTTGGAAGTCTACTTCCAAACAGTGCAACATACACTAAACTTTGATAATATCATGATGCACGGTACGAATTTGGTGGGGGGGTCCTCACTTATCATAAATATAGGTTTACTATTATAAAGAAAGATATGAAGACATTAAGTAGGCAGATTTGGAGTAGATATGCACCAGAAAAAGAATGTTCTGTCTTCAGCCAAGAGAATGCATGGCAGTGCAGGTGAAATTGCCATTCTGCATGCTGTAAAGACACATGGGGGAAGCTTCGTGCATTCTGCGTCTCTTGGCCCTGCTGGAAATTGAACCATAATTGTTTAGTTTCCCAGCCCATAGTCTAGTCACTAAAATGACTGAGTTATTTTAGCTACTCAGAATTTGCATCTAAAGTCATAAGTGGTATAAATTGCTTTGAAAAAGATAAGGTTGTATAGAATCTGTCTCAGAGGAATGAAACCACTATTTTAAATTGTGGAATAAGGATGGACAAATGGATATACAGTATAGAAATAAGGACAAAAATGTTTATTAGTTAATGATGGAAGATATATCAAGTGCTCTAAAATGACTGAGAACAAAGTACCATATCTTCTGGTTCAGACTTGATCGGTATTGAATTAATTATGTTTCTTGAGTTTATTAACTAAGTACATTGAGAAGAGTCCTTGAGAAGCAGTGGCGTACCGAAGGGGGGGTTTTGGGGTGTTCAAACCCCCTCCGAAATTCCGAAGATATCGGTGGAGTCCTCGAACACATGAGCAAGAAGAACTGGCATCTCAATTTCCTTTTGTAGTTCACTGTGTTCTCATAGGGTTGTAATTTATTAAATAAAGGTTTCTTTTAATACAAACTGTCTTGCAGTGGCGTATCTGGT
>JGI20166J26741_10072226_pt1 | contig 17446 bp, 20 predicted proteins | sample TergutCu122P5_FD_26741 | JGI IMG/M metagenome (IMG submission 26741)
GTCCCTTTTAGTATCAATATATCCTGCGACGGTCTGTCTCTGTTTTGACTACTATAAACAAGAACAGTGTGAAATATGAGTCAATATACGGACGTTGTTCCTTGCAGCGCAGGGTACACAGAAAGAAAATTCAGCTACAAAGCCCGTCGTCATAAGTAGAAGTTCCTGTAACAGCAATGCTTGGCAGAGTGAATGAGGTTTCACGCTGACTGCCTTACAAAGTACCGTTCTTCCAACGAAATATGTAGGAGGGCTAAACGTATCTCTAGCAGGGATTGCATGAGCTCTCTTGCTTGGAATAAAAACAAACAGCCCAAGTTGCAGACGTGGTTTTGATGATTAACAGGAAGGCTAGAAACTGCTATTCATGACTTACATGTATACATAATTGGGTAAAGTGGCTGGAGCATGAATCTGACCACAAACCATTATATACTGTGGAGACAACGAGCAGGGCTATAATTCTAAGCCTCTACATGAGTGTACTGTGCATTTAAGTGGCTGCAGCGCACCGTGGTGGGTGCCTTCATACCATGGGAATTTAAATGGACACACCTGAGCTGGTGCGTGAGTACGATAAAGGTTAATAATAATAATAATACATTCATATGAGACAGACAATGATGTGAAAGGTAACGGAACACATGTAATAAAACCTTATGCATGCAAGCATCTTCTTTTCAATATTACTAGGAAGTCCTATATACAGCAATGTTGTGTATTCACTGGATGAACACACTGTACCTGCTGGAGTGAAGTGTATATGGTACAAACTGTGCAGTAACTTGAAACAAATCTTACCTGGAGAATACATATTCTGCAGCAAATAGAAAGCAATTATAAATAATCCATCCCCGATGATTTCTTCAAGAAGCCATGAAAATTCTGTGCAGTGAATGTGTTTACTGTTAAAACCATATTCTTTCCAGTAATTTGTACTGGCATTTGTGTTCCAGTCATCTGCACTTAAACTATAGTACAAGAATCCATCTGATTACTCTACACAATTTGTATCTTATATACCATATTTCCCAGCCCATAAGATGCACTTTTTTCCCCGAAAAATGTGACCTAAATTCGACCTGCGTCTTATGTGCCGAGGGTAAATATTATTTCCAAACTTATAAATACCCGTACATCTATTATACAACATCTTTATCATGAGATAGTGAAAACAACCATGAAGATGATTTTAGTGGCAGTGGCGATGATTTTCTGGGTTTCTATGATGAATAAATTATGTTATGGTTGCTAATTTTGGTATGTAACAATCCTGTTTTCTTCCAATACATTACTAAAATTAAAATACATTCATCATTATTTTTTTTCTAAAATTTCTAACGAAAAAATATGGTGTGTCTTATGAATAGATCATCATGAGAGATACCGTATTTCCCTACGGTATCTCTCATGATGATCTATTCATTTCTTCAATGGTGAGCATAAGCAATGTTTTAACAAGCTTCAGTAATACATAACTTGTTATAATTTATTCGGAAAACACGTAGCCTTTGAACAAAAAAGTCTGATGAGACTTTTACTGTGATCTTATATAAGCCATAAGAACTCCTTCCAAATGTGTCCACCACTTGTACTCATTTTCCTATATAAAGTGATACCCCTATACACAATTTCTCAGGGGACTATGGAAAGAGAACAATAAAGGTGAGAAAATAACTGTTGTGAAAAAGCACTAAAACATGTCAGAAACATAAGAAAACAACAAAAAATAAGAATTTTAAATGTTTCACTTAGGCTTACAAAATAATAAGTAAATGTTGTGTTAATACCTACACACAAATCATTTTTTTTTTAATGAAGAGATCTGAAATTGTTAACTGAAGTCTTTAAGTTCAGCTCACACACTGCCAGTTCTAAGTTCAGAACATTCTGCTTGTCATGCTCACTAATACTGTATGTGTATGAGTAGTTTAAAAGTCTGTAAGTAGCGCAGGCTTCAGTAGAACTTGGCAATTGCTAAAGGTCATGTCCATTTCCCTCTTCATCTTCCACACCGTTCACCCACCCACATCATGATCATCACAAACTTTGTTGGATGGCGCTAATCCATGACATTTACCTACGAATATGCATTTGTTCCTCAGTTGGATTCCCCCCCTTCTTCAATGGCATGGCAAGCTATGGTGTGTAGGCCTTATAAGCAAGAAATAATAATAATAAAAATAATACAACAGGAATAACGGCACATAAGAATAAAAATAACAGCACTGAATCACACAATTATTTTCTCAAATCAACGACATGCAAAGATGTTCCACGACACTGCTATTAATAATTGTAGAATATCAGTCTCAGGTTTACCACCTCACAACTTAGGCCTCCACCCCTCACCTCCGCCATTCAGCTAACACTCCACGCCTGGCTGACACAAAACACATTTCACAAGCACTACTCTAATGGGTAACAGTTGGTATAGACAGGTTTACATTACTGTACATTCCAAAACCATCACGTTACTTTCGAGCCACAGTTAGGTTGATTTGTAACACTACTGTACATTCCATGAATGTCACATTACTCTATTCCCCTCCCCCTCCCCCACAAAAAAAATCATTCAAGGAATATCATGGATAGGGACCAATAATTTTGAATGATCAATATGTGAAACCAGCACAACGAGGAGCAATGAGTCTGATATATATGGACAATTTTATAGGACCAAAAGAAATTAACAATACTTGCAGGCAAATAACATACATAGAAACAACAGATAGAGGTTTCACTGTAATCCAATGTCCAGGAATCCCTGTAGTTGAAATAACACCAATAAACCCATGTAAATTACATAAATAAAATACAAAGAAGCAGAAAACGTTTTGCATGTGCAACCTCTAAATAAAAGATACTTTACAATTGTGCAAGGCAGAACCTCACCATAGGTCCATATCAAAAAACAAACAGCAATAAAAATCACAGCCTTGGACAACGAAACAGCATTTCTAATGTATCACAACATCTAACCTCAAATGTTAATTATGCATTTGTGCAACAATTCAGATAAGCATATACCAACCCATTCATCATGATCCAAATTGTGGTCACAAAGCTGTTCTGAGTGGGGCATAAAACAAATCTGTATGATGATTTTACAACATATATATTTATTTTCCTTTCATTGTCACTAAAATGTCATACTTGTTATAGAAATTCATGTTTTCTATTTTAGAGGTATCATTAGTTTCCTACTCTTGGGTTCGTAGGACAAAGCCATTGGCCCAAACAGGAACATGGTTCAAAAGGTCTGAGAAACACTGTTTTTTCATACCCTAGGTCAAAGGAAGGCAGAATATATGGGCCTGTATACTCTAAACCCACTTAATTAAAAATTGATATAATCTGGTACTTTGAGTTTTTAAGTATGGGGTTTTATTTCTTGCAGTGTGGTTACACACAGTTGCTCACCAAAAATAACAGTAAGGCACTTCCAGGGTGGATGCCAAATGACTATATGTCATAAGACAAACCTGTGAATCAGCCTCTTCAGCTCCAAATACTGCATACCATCACATATCTGGATTGCAAAATCACAAAGTGAAAGAATGGGAAAGCTGGCTCTCAGAGATGGTTCTTTCAAACACTCCAAAAGTGAACGGAGAGGGGCCAATTCAGTCACCTAAAAAATACACCAATCGCTTAAGAACTTAAATAAAGGACACACTTTGTCACCATCTGTAATCGGTATCTGAGTTATGAAAGAGATTACATGTAGATGCAAGCAATTATTAGCATAAAACTATATATTTTGAATTTTGACCACAAAAAAGGGATTACAACTATTGAAATAAAGTGAAGTAAGTTGGAAAAAGTCTGCAGAGCATACTTTTTCTCACATGTTTTCTCTGTTACTGTACCTAGACTTTTAAATTTTCAATTACAACACTGACAGTGTGGTTTAAATATGTCTTCTCACATATAACACAACACAAACCATAAGTTTTGTCAAAGGATACAACCAACTAACTAGGTACACATTGCTGCATCATAAATACATTTATTATTTAACGTGTCCTACATGTTTCAGCCTTCTCAGCAGTCTTCAATAACACTATTTAATACCATAAAAAGGTGATCAAGTGTATTACATACTTGAATCCAACAGATAAAAAGGAATTAATAGCAATGACAATAATATATTACATCCAGATGTAGCTAAAAACAATCAAAGAGTAATAACACCACTCATGTCCATTAATGTTGAATGCAGTGGCATCCTTCCTTGTGGGATGACAGACACTCCTTAATATTTACAGACATACACAATACAGGCTAAGGAATGACATTCATAAAGAATTACTCCACTCTACAACACAAGCTGTCTAGGGAACTCAAATATATGGAAGAAGGAATGCTGCAAGACTAATTGGATAATTACTCATCTCAATCGCAGTCGTAAATTTTAACTGAACAACACATATTTTAACATTAAGTTACATGAGAATGTTTTTACCACTGTATTGTTTTTAACTACACCATAATGTAACATAAAGTGAAACCTCCATCCATCATTCTTCCACACACAGTGTTTCTGCAATTATCATCCATTTCTTCCAGTCCCAAAACATGGCCCATATATAAACAATGTACCATATCAAATGCATCTTTCATACATGCAACAGTCATGATGACATTCTTGTGGTATTACATGGCATCTCTGAAGATGGCTGACCTGGTCAAAACACATAGGAGAGGTTAAACAATAAATGTATTAATGATTCACAAAGGTGTACCTCAAGGGCTTTAATTGATAAAATTGGAGTACCTGGTGAAAATGTATTACAAAATAATAGGTTCTGTCTGAATCTTAACAAACAATATACAGTCTGGTATAATATATACATATCTCAGAAAATGTAAGATATCAGTCATGCTTGGCTACTCTGTTTAGATCAACTTTTTTCTACAGTCCCAGTTTGTTTGGGACAGTCTGCAAGTAGAGCCTCCCATTTTTCTTTAAAGTTGGAGGCATAAATTTCTTAAAACTTTAATATGACATCGCTAAATGCAGAGTTATTTTTCAGTGTAGTGTTCCACCTTTACTGATAGTCTCCCATCTTCAAACAAGTGCATGTATTCTCACCCCCCAACCGTTGCTCTCCTTCCTCTGTTACGGATGCATGGTGTTCGGCCGTGCCTCAACACTGGTGTAATAATTCTGTCTGTAATGACGCCATCTTGACTTATGGAACTACTTTATTAACATTGTTGCCAACATAAAAAATAGGTTTACAGGTACTAACAAATTTCCCCACACGGTCTTATTCATAACATACCGCCCACCAATTAACACAGTTTAATTACAGTCCACTGAAGTCACACTTTTAAGTCTGCGACTTGTCAGTTCATTAGGAACTCTCATCGCCACCTAGTTACATTATAAACAAACAAAATTAAAATGAGTTTGCAGTACAACACATGGCATGAACTAAGCAACTATACTAAATAGAGTGATTCAATCAAACTTTGGTAACAAACAAATCCTTGTAACAGGATGCTTAAACTTTCTCTTTGCTGTTCTTAATGTAACAACTCTTGTTAAACCATCTCTTCCAGCATGTATGTCACTAATCACTACCTTATTCCACACTAACAGGGGAAGATTATCTTCCTTCACAAGCACTAAGTCACCAATCATCTCATTTGGCTGGACGTCTTTCCACTTAGTCCTCTGTTGCAGCTGCTGAAGATAATCATGAGACCAGCATTTCCACAATCACTGAACCATTTGTTGAATGTGTAACCATCTAAACAAGCGATTTGAGGCTAGATCTATTAGATTATGATCAGGAAAAGCTAGCAAAGAGGTACCAATGAGGAAGTGACCTGAGGTTAAGACTTGCAGGTTGTCAGGGTTGTTGGACAAAGGACATACAGGTCGTGAGTTCAACACAGCTTCTATTTGACAAAGTAAGGTATAGAATTCTTCAAAGGTGAGTTGTTCATTGCCAACAACTCGACGTAAATTAAATTTCATTGACTTAACTCCTGTTTCTCATATACCACCCATATGAGGGGATCAAGGGGGGGATAAAGTGGAAGTTGATTCCTTGTTGAACAGCGAAGCTGGAAATGCACTCTCTTGATTCTTCTTTCAAGATAATTTCCTTCAATTCCTTCTCAGCGCCAACTAAATTAGTACCGTTATCACTATAAATGTTATGACATAACCCTCGTCTAAGCTTCAGTCGATAATTCTGATACTAACTCCAAATGGATTGCTTTAGTGGATAAGCATATGAACAAAGCTACATAACATTTTACTATCGTTTTGCTTCGTTTGCCACCTTGTTTTACACAGAAGGGTCCAGCATAGTCAACTCCTGGATTGGTAAAGGGTTTGGAAAGATTAACTTGTACTTCTGGTAACTGACCCATTAATTGCATGGCTGTGGTAGCCTTACATCTGAAACAGGTTGAACATTTGTGTATTATTCTCCTCAATACATTTCTAGCATCTGGAATCCAAAATTTCTGCCTTATAAGAGATAACAATAATTGACCACTTGTGTGTAGATTCTTCCTGTGAACGTCTTCGATGATGAGTGTGGTAATGTGATGTCCCTTTGGTAGAATCAATGGATGTTATTGATCAAAAGTCAACTCCGAGTTTTCTAATCTGCCGCCCACCCTGAGGAATTGATTTCCATCGAGGAAGAGGTTCAAAGATAGTAATGAGCTTTTCCTTGAAAGTGATCCTTTATCCAGTAAGTCTGTTTTCTCTTTCATGAAGCTGTCAGTTTGGGCTCGTTTTATGCACTTTAAGGTTCCTTTGTTGAGTTCAGACGGAGATAAGGCTCGTTGAAGCTATGAGTTCTTGTGATGACAATTATGAATAAATCTTAAACAGCAGGCTGTAACTCTTTGCAGTTTATTCCATGATGAGAATTTGGTGAATACTCCTTCCTGACTTACTTGAGTTAATAAACTTACAATAGGGGTGTGATGGGCAGTTTTCCTTTCTTCTTATATGCAGTAATTTCAGAAATACAGTTTACAAGTGCATTGAATGCTTTGTTCCACGTAAAATACCTATAAAAAATTCGGACCCTGAATATTACAACAAGGAAATTAAACGATTAAAATCAAAGGTCAGAAAAGCGTATAATAGAAGAAAATTAGGAGTACATCACCTAGAGGAAATGAAACAATTACCCAAGCAGCTACATGCAGCCAAGAAATCTGCACAAGAGGCGTTTTTAAAATCAATACTAAGCAAAGAGGGCAAATACTTGTCTGAGTTCTACAAATATGTAAAAAGGCAAAAAGGAAATAAGGAAAATATTCCTGTCATCAAAGACTGTAATGGATGGATCATCACAGACTCGACAGAAAAGGCCAATTCCTTAAATTTCTATTATTTGTCAGTAATCAGCAGCGAGGGTAATATTCTGAATATACAGGGCAAAATCTCAAGCGAACCCTTCACCATTGACATTAAAATCATTAGGAAAAGGACTGCAGCGATCGGGAAAAACAAATCAGTAGGACCAGACTGTGTCTCTGAAGAAATTCTAAAAATGGGTGGGGAAGCCATGATTCCATACCTTGCAAGACTAAGTGACATAACAATGAACAAAGGTACTCCGCCAGGTGACTGGAAGAAAGCCACAGTGATTCCTATTCACAAGGGGGTGTGATCTATCATTAGTCACGAATTAAAGACCGGTTAGCTTAACCTTGGTGGTTTGCAAACAAATGGAACACATTATAGCTTCTTATCTAAGGTAATGTGGGATAAAAATGATTGGTTATATGAGGGTCAACATGGTTTCAGGCTGGGATATTAGCGTGAAAGTCAAGTAATCATGGTATGCCAAGACATTGCAGACTCTCTGCATAACAGAGACAGGATTAATGCTATTATAATTGATTTTTTTAAAGCTTTTGATTTAGTTCCTCATGGTCGGCTGCTTATGAAAATTGTGAACTCTGGGGTGGATTCTAGGGTAGTTGTATGGATAAGGGAATTCCTTTTAGGTCGCACACAGAGAGTCAGGGTAGGAGGGCAATTATCAGAGGAAGTTAGAGTAATGTCAGGTGTACCACAAGGTAGCGTTTTAGGTCTACTTTGTTCCTAGCCTACGTAAATGATATTTCGAGGAATATTGAGTCAACTATTAGACTTTTTGCTGATGACTGTGTAATTTATAGAAAAGTTATAAATAAATTATAAATAAGGAAGACAGAAAAGTTGCAGAAAGATCTGGACAGACTGGTAAAGTGGGCAGTTGAAAATGCGATGAAAATAAATCCAAGTAAAAGTAAGGCAGTTCACTTCACGAGAGCCCGGGTGAAGGATCCACTAGATTATTCCTTAGCGAACACATTAATACCAGAAGCGAGCAGTTGTAAGTACCTAGGAATAATCTTACGCAGTGACTTAAGTTGGGCGGTTCAAGTCAACTACACGGTGAAAAAGGCCTGGGAGGCACTACATTTCACAATGCGAATACTCAAAAAGAGAAAGAGTAATACTAAAAGATTAACCTACATGTCACTAGTACATCCGATACTTGAATATGGGGCCGCGTACTGGGATCTGTACAGGGAGGGACAAATAAATGCGTTAGACAGGATGCAAAAAAAAGTGGCCAAATTTGCACATCATACAAATAGTTCGAACTGGGAAACTTTGGCATCACATAGAAAGTTATCACACATATGTGCTCTCTTCAAAGCGTACTCTGGAGACCGAGCGTGGAAGGCTATAGGTGACAAATTACAACAGCCACACTATCTGAGCAGGGTAGATCATGAACAGAAAATTAGGAGTAGGAGGCAAAGGGCGGACATAGGGAAATATTTCTTTGTGAATAGGACCATTCAAGACTGGAACCAGCTACCTGCAGAAGTGTTAGGAACTCTCCCCTGCAAACTAAAAACCTTGAAAAAGAGGGTAAGGAAAGTTATTATTGAAGTGAGTTAAAGAAAAATAGAGTATGCAAAAAATCATTTAAAAGTGTAGTGAAAGGAAGTGAAGTGAAAATCATCTAAAAGTGTAAAAAAGTGTAGTGAAGTGAAGGGAAGGGAAGGGTAGTGAAGTGCAGTGTAGGGAAGGGGTGAAAGCAGGGTGTAATGGGAAGGGTATATATGGGTGGTAAAGTGGTGACAAGTGAAGGGCTGGGGTAAAAATTGTGTGTGCAATATGGTGGGAAAAATATTAGAAACTATATACAGTACTTTCTTTACTTGGTGTTGTTTTCCTTACGTGCATTTTTGTTAACTGTATTTGTCTTGCGTGTACTATTGTCATCTTATGTGTATTTGTTGTATCTTATTTGTATTTGTTGCACCTTATATGTATTTGTTGTACCTTATGTGTATTTGTTGTACTATGTGTGTATTGCTGTTCTTAATTTAGATGGCGGACTGCTGGCTAGAAGTCAGAGTCTGGAAGGTCCTGCGACTGGCCAAATTGACACAGGTTTTTCTTGGTTTCCCTGTGTCTACAAGCAAATGCTGAGATGGTTCCCAAGTTTCCAAGTTGCTACTACATGCCTCTCATGTAGCCCTCCCAACTTAAATTTCCTAGTTACTTTTTTTTCATATTTGTGTATATGTAAAATAACCACTGCCACCAGGTGATAACCCAACTGCAGTTAATAAATATTATTATTATTGTTATTATTATCATTATTATTACTAGTGTCCGCTAGTTCTTCACCCTTTGTCCAAGATGTTTCTTCTAGCTGTAGCCAGGCTGGACCATTCCACCACAAAATTAACTTTCTCAAGACACTGGTGTCAACACCACGGGATACTAAGTCTGCAGGATTTTCCTTGGACTTGATATGGCTCCAATCTTCAACATTAGTTGTTTCTTGTATGTGATTCACATGATTTGCCACAAAGGTCTTCCATCTTGCTGCAGGAGACTTTAACCAAGCCAGTACTCTGTCCAGAATCTAACCCTACTGAAACTCCTTTTCAAGGCTCTTGTTGAAGCTTGATAAATGTCTGCCAACAGCATGGCTGCACACAGTTCTAATCTTGGCAGGGACAGTCTTTTGAGAGGAGCTACTCTTAATTTGGAACAAAGCAGTCTTGTAGTGATTTTTCCTTGAACATGAATGGATCGGAGATAGATACACGTTCCATAAGCTACTTCACTTGCATCAGAGAAACCATGAATCTCAAGTCTTTCTAACCTTTCTTCGATGACCAATCTATCAATCTGAATGCAAATGATGATAGGTAGTTTATGTTGAAGTCTTTGCCAGTGTTCTTTCAACTCTGTAGTGAGTAGATCATCCCAATTTACCCTTGTCTGCCACAGTTGCTGCACAAATATCTTACACTGTATGATAACTGGGCTTAAAAAGTCCTAATGGGTCATATATTGATGCAAATGCTCTCAGTACACTTCTTTTTGTTGGAGTATTGTCTTCATTGATTTGAACACAAAACATCAATTTGTCTCTTGTAGAATTCCACAATAAACCCAATGTCTTTATTACATCTTCATTCCCAAAAATTAGAAACAATTTCCTTTAAACTTCTTCCGGTGGAAGGTGTTCCAGCAATGCAGGATGATTAGATGACCACTTTCTTGAAGTGAATCCACCTTTCCTTAACATGTCTATCAAACCTTGTTGCAAAGATAATGCATTGTCTACATCATCGGTTCCTGTAATCAAATCATCAACATAGAACCCATCCCTTGCTATCTTAGCTGCTTCAGGATAGTTGATAACTCCATCTTCAATTAATCGTTGTAAGCATCTAGTAGCGAGGAAAGGGGCTGAGGCAGTTCCATACGTAACAGTGTTTAACTCGTAAGTGGTGATTGGTTGATCTTGTGTTTTCCTCCACAGAATTCTCTGTAGACACCTATCATCTGGATGCACCCAGACTTGTCAATACATCTTCGCTATGTCAGCTGACATTACTATTCTATGCAATCTGAATCTTTGCACTATGTCCAGTAAGTCATCTTGAACCTTTGGACCTGTTATTAATATATCATTGACAGCAACACCATTACTACTCTTTTCTGAGCCACTGAACAATACAATTTTGTTGTACAGCTAGTCTGCTTTAATACTCCACGATGAGGCATGTAGAAACTTGGGGAATTCCTCTGTACTTCTGCTGCACCTAGTGGTGTCATGTGTCCATGTTGAAGGTATTCTTCTAGAAAGTCTGAATAATCCTTTCTTAGTAGTGGTTGCTTGAGTAACCTTTGCTCTAGTTTAAGGAATTTCACCTTGGCAGTGTCATAACGATCACCTAACTTGTCAGCACTGTCTGATAAGGGCAGTCTTACTTCGTAACGACCGGTTTATAATCTTCTGGTATTTGCCTCAAAATGCTTTTCACAAGCCCTTTCTTCTTCTGTTCAGTTTTTGGTGTCCATTTCTTCAATGGACCAAAAACGTTCCATCATGTGGTGAAGGGAATCTGTCTGAACAAAAAGAGAATGCCATTGCCTCTTGTCATCCTTAATATAAGAGTGATGTACCTTCCCAGATAGAATGTAGCCTAGTTTTGTGTTCTGTAGGATTGGCAAATCCTTGCAGTCATATCTTTCATTCATCAATATCTCAAAAAATATTTCTGCTCCTAGGAGGTTGTCAATTGAGGCAGGCGTATTGAAGTCTCTGTCAGCTAAGTCTACATCAGTGGGAAATTTCCAGGTTGATATATCTATGTCAGTCATTGGCATCTTGCTTGTTATTCTTGGCAGGATGAGACAATTCAACTGCTGATGTAGTCATTCTTCATTGATGTTATTTCTATATTCACACTGTAATTTGTTACAGATGTAGCATTGTTGATGCCTGTTATAGGAACTTAATTCCTTGTCTGCACCAATCCTAGCCTTCTAACTGATGATTCTGTAATGAAATTAGATTGCGAGCCGAAATCCAGTAGAGCACAACAGGTATGAAAATTTCCTTTACAATCCTTAACCTTAATTTGAGCTGAGGCCAATAGCACACAAGTCACAGGTGATTCTTTAAATGCATGATATGTAGCTTGTAGATTTTCTTGCTGCTGTGACAAATCTTGACTTCCATTACTATGCCCTCCTGAGAAGTTTTTTTTCCTGTGAATCAAAGTGCCACTTCCCACAGATTTTGCATCCATGAGACTGACAGTCCTTTATCATATGTTTCTACTTAGGCAATTGATGCACAGTTTGTTATTCTTCAGTATCTTGTATTTTTCATCATTTGATAACTGCTTAAATGTGTTGCATCGTGATGCAGTATGTGAACCCTTACCAACTTCACACATTAGCTTGACACATAAGAATGGGACATCTTCCAATCACCGAATTGCCTTTGTTCATTTGTCTTAGGTTTAGTTGATACACTTTCCAGAGCATTACATCGATGTTCCAAGAAGGAGTATAACTGCTGTAAGATTGGCAGTTCTTTGTTAGAAATATGAAGCTCCCATTCCCTTTTTGTTTTATTATCAAGCTTTTGTACTACAGTGTAAATAATAATCATGTCCCAGCTATCTGTGTTTTGTTTCATTGCCTTTAAGGCCTCTAAGTTGCATTTTGTGGTGTCTACTATCTGACAAAACTGACTCGCAGTTTCAGCTGTACAGCTAGGTAACTTCATGATATTGTCAATGTGGGTATTTATGACGAGCCTTTCATTTTCATATCTTTCAACCAAAATCTCCCATGCAACTCTAAAACCCTCTTTACTGACAGACATGTGCTGTATAACTCTTTTTACATCACTAATAGCCAATAGCAAGTAGTGAAACTTTTGAATGTTAGGAATAATAACGCTATCATCTACTAATGACAAAAACGAGTCTTTGAATGTAAACCAATCTTGCAAATTACCACTAAACTTAGGTATTAATAAGTGTGGGAGTCTCACTTTTACTGACAGCTCGGTAGTAACATTAATCTCAGGCGGTCCCAATAATTCAAGTTCTTTTGTTTACGTTTGTATGAATCCAGTCAAATAGCAGTATCTTTCTTCCATTTCATCATGCTGTTGTTGATTGTTAATGTCTTGACCTAACTCTTCTAACTCATCTTGAAGGTTGTTGTATTTTTCCCAGTTTTCATTAATTAATTTAAGTCTCACATCTAACTGCTCAGGCCTTGGATCTACTGCATAATGGTCTACAAACCTTTCCATCCTTGTGAATGCACTCTTTGTGTTGGAACAAATGTGTACTAGTTTTTTAATTTTATCGTCCATTTTGATGGGAGGGCCGTGTAAGAGGAAGAAATTAAGTTAAGGAAGGAAGGAATCAATCTTATAGGAATCGCTTGCCTTAAGTTGGTATTTCGAGCTTGATCATTACACATGACATGGGTCAACGGCAGTGACAGCAGCAGTCTCACCGCTGACAGTGTAGTTCAGAGGGTGGTACATAAATGGCAGTCTCTCCTAGCTTGGATCACTGACAGCTGCCAACCCTTCTAGTTGATAGTTTCATTTGACAGATGGCACACTCATGCATGAAATATGACGGATATTCCTTTGTTCTTTCTTATTACACCACATGGAGTCAGAATGTCTCACCATTTAAGTACTTCACTCTTCACGTCCTTCCTTGATGTGCACACTTAACCTTATATCTTAAAATGTTCCTTGTGATACATTCTTCTGGTAGTTCCTTTCGCGTGAGCTGCAAAATTATCTCACAAATTTTTCCATTAACACATCCGGAACGTAGGAGGACCAATGTAATGATGCCATCTTGACTTACAGAACTATTTTATTAACAATGATGCCAACATAAAAAATAGGTTTACAGGTACTAACAAATTTCCCCACATGGTCTTATTCATAACACTGTCACATTTTTTTTAAGATGGCCAAACACATGACAAACTGAAAGTGCAAGGTCAGGACCATTTGGTGGATGCAGAAACACTGTCCACACAGTGATGACCTCTGGTGCACTCATGATGTCTGTATCCTTCCATGTCATGGAGAGGCGCAACACTTCAGACATTTGCTGGACAAACGAACTCAACAAAGATGACTTCTTAGTGTTTCTATATAGCGAGTGGTGCTCACTGCTGCCCCCCAGGCCTTTCTCATCCAAAAGACTGTAACCACAATTTTCCAGTTGATGACACACTCAAGAATTTATTTTAAGTGGGGATTTCATGTGGCATTGTTCCATAGGATGCTGCTTTGAATCAGTTCAAAATGGTGGGCCCAGGTTTCAACTCCCCTTGACAAACACAGACAGGAAACCCTCACCTCCAGTGTCATATTGGGAACAGTCACAATTGTTTTCCTTGTCTCTTTGTGTGCATCTGTCAGCATCCAAGGCATGAAAAGAGCAAAGACCTTAGAATAGCCAAGCTCTTCAGTAACAGCCATTACACTGCCCTTACAGATGGAACAGCTGGAGCATAATTCATCTGTTGTTGCATTATCAGTTCAACAACCTGGTGGAATGTGTGAGGCATTACTGTAGTGCAAGTCTGAACATCATTAAGTGCAACTCTGCCCATTTCAGCCTCTTGAATCTGTCTTACAGTACTCACATCCACACAAGCTTCACCATACACTTTCAACAAACATTAGTTAAAACAAGTCAGCTTCTTACCTACAGCAACCAAGAACTCTGTAACTGATCACTGTTGCAACCACATATTGATTTCTGTCATTTTAAAAATCAACTGTGGTGCTGCCATCTGCTGACCGACAGAGTTGTAAATAACAGAATATGTTGGAGAATGTTCAAAAATTTCACTGATCCAGTGGTTATTCCCACAAAAAAAGAATGTAAGGAGATATAAACAGAAGGCATTACTGCCTGTTTTACATCAGAGAACAATGCATGATCACATATAGCACGAAAACATAACTACATGAGCCTTTGTGTAAAGTGTGCTTTTTTTCTGCGATTTCAATCAAGATAAGAATATGTCACCAACTTCTAGTTAAAAAAACCCAACTTTGAAATTTCCTGAAAATCGGTCCAGTGGGATCCAAGCTGCTCCATACAGACAGCAGGATGGACATGGTAAGGCCAGAAGTTGATTTTCACAAGTGCTTTGCAGATACATCTAAAGATTATAATTAAAATGGATAGATGTAATGTAATGTCATTATAAATCTTCCCACCAAAAAATTTTTCAGCTTATACAATGACATTCCTATTTAATAAATACCTAGAGGAATTGCTTTGCTTTTGCCACACTGCAGCATTATGTAAACTATTCCTCTTTCTTTAAGACTTCATAAATACAACTATTATACAAATATTACCTTCACATTAGTTCTTACAGAAACTGCTTCAACACAAATACAGTTACTCAAGAAATAATATAAACTAATTCTGAAAGCAATTTATGACACATAAAATTAACAAAGAAAGAAGGAACTGTTTCTACAAAATAAAGACAACTCATGGCAAGTAATATCAAAGTAAGTGTACCTATGTTCCCCTCTGCCTATCTACTCTCAACTCTGCACTTTTCTTCTGAACTCCTGAATAGTACTTTTGCTCAATTCCATGACCAAGACAGACCTATCAGAAGTGTGTATAAGTGTTCATTTGTAAATTTTGTTTTGGAACAGAAGACAGCAGGCCAAAGTTGCTACTCTAGCACTGTGGGTAAATTAACTGGTTCTGGATACTGATTATCCAATAACACTATGCAGGTAAAATATTCTCAGTCTAGCACTGGTGTCAGGTGCTTGAATGGCAAGCAAACCAATATTCTAAGAACCACCTCTGTTCTTGTCAACAGGGAACTGACAGAAGTCTTAAGTTATATACCATTCAGGTGTTTGTTTCATATGATTTTTTTTTTTTACAAAAAGGCAATGAGTTGTCAAATGGGAGTAACTTTAAACTTACATGTGTACTACAGATTGTTCTTCATACTCTGAAATATATGTTCTTTATGGTAATGTGCACTCCTGTCTGCTTCCATGATTCCTTTATCCCAGTCTTGTGTGACGGAAAAGAAGTGGGTGCACAAACATTGGGAAACATAAGTTAATTAGCCAAAGTAAGCAAGCTGCATGTTCAGTCATCTTATCTCAACTGAAAAGTGAGATCACCTTTATTAGCCGACTATTGCACTCAATTATATAAAACCTGGAGGTTAAAATCTATGTTGTATAAATTTTAAAAGACAATTAAAAATCACTCCAACATGTTTCGGATCATGTGCGATCCATCATCAGGGAGCACAGCTCAGTACTCCCTGATGATGGATCGCGCACGATCCAAAACATGTTGGAGTGATTTTTAATTGTCTTTTAAAATTTATACAATGTAGATTTTAACCTCTAAGTTTTATATAATTGAGTGCATTAGTCGGCTAATAAAAGTGATTGACTGTAAGAATGCATGGTAAAAACCTGAAATTAAAATGAAAAGTGAGATGCTCATCCAGATGAGTGTTGTGTCTCACACATGACAGGGCATACATGATAAAAATGTTGTCTGTTGGGCAAAGAGTGTTCACTTTCCACATTTTTGTAAACTACATGTCATGGTAAATATGCCAATGAAAATTGTGTACAAAAATATCCTGTGTCAATTATACCATGTAATATAATATACAAAAATTTTCAGATAACAGGTTCAGTGCTGTAATAAAATAAAATAGCAAAGTTGTATTTTTTTCCAACAAAGCTTGATTTACATTAAGTACAAATATAAATAGCTAAAACAGCAGCACTGATGTTACAAAAATCCCCATACAGATCATGAAGTTCCTGTATGAGGCCAGAAGTACAGTAAGTGAGCACAAAATCAAAGGGCGGTCTTTTGAATAATAATAATGACCTTGTAAACTGTGGCCTCCTACATTTCTGTCCAGATTTGAATTCAAGCAATTACTATTCATCAGGAACACTGGAACAAACCACATTCTGTGCAAGTAAAAGAAGATAACATTCAGAGAGAAACTACCAGTGTTTCAAGAAAGGGAGTCCATCATGTGTTACAAAATATTTTCAGAAGTTGCGAGGCCTGCTCAGAAGCTGGAGATCAGCATTTTGCGACTCTTGTACAAAATAAGGTAGGTTAAATGTATGGGAAAAATAGCCTAATAATTTCTGACAAATGTAGGCCTAATATGCAATAAAGCTCTCACAACAGTTGCCATGCTGAAGACTTGAGTTTGGGGGCGGAGATGGAAATACGCTCAGTATATGCCACATGCAATATGTGACATCACTTCCTGATTGTGTAGTTACATAAACATCAAAGGTTGTGTCAGCCACAATCACAGTAAACTGAAGTAGAAATTTCGTAAGGTCCAATATTTCTCGCATTTAATGTGAGTTACTTACCGTATTACTTGGTCCATAAGACACAATTTTTTCCCTGAAAAATGTGACCTAAATTCGACCTGCGTCTTATGCACCAAGGGTAAGTACTATTTCCAAACTTATAAATACCCGTACATCTATTATACAACATCTTTATCATGAGATAGTGAAATTTGCTTCCAAATCATGAGATCTGG
>JGI20166J26741_10073337_pt1 | contig 17435 bp, 28 predicted proteins | sample TergutCu122P5_FD_26741 | JGI IMG/M metagenome (IMG submission 26741)
CTTAGTCTCTCTCAAAAGGTGATCTTATTAACCCCAAGCTGGTTGACCTAAAGGTTTCGCCTGGAAGGCGAGGGATTTAACCCCAATATACAGACATTAATGCCGCTAAAGGAAACTTGATTAATTGCCCGGCTGATAACGGCCCAAAAGTTTGGTAATTACGGGTCAGCTGCCCGTCCCGGTGGCCTAAGCAGGCCAGGTAAGCTTCTTTTATTGCCTCTTCCTGTAAGCCCAGCGCCGCCATGGCATCCAGACGCAAATCATAAAGAGCGGCGTAATCTGCCGCGCTTAAATTGCCGCCGTCCGAAGGATGAGTATGGATACAGCGCAGCCCCGCCAACCGGTATGCGCCGCGGCGTTTGCCCCGGGCCTGTAAACTCACGGTGGCGGCGTCGCCAACGCCGACGGAAACCACTTGTCCGCGCCGGTCAATAAACACGGCCAGCTCCCGGCCGCTGCCGCCGGATACGGCGGCGATAATACTGGCTATATCCAGCGTGATCACCATATCTTTGTCAACTGCCAGATCATAAATCCCGCGCAATAACGCCAAGTCGGCCTTTTTTAAACCCGAAGTGTTGCCGTATACGGTTTTCTCCAAACCGGAATGCCTCCCTCTATTCCGCCTCTCCGTAAAAACAGATCGGCAAATAGGTTGCGTAATGTCTAAAGTCATTGTCGATGGTAAAAATCGGCAGACCGTTGTTATGCGCAACGGCGCAAATCAGAAAATCGGTATGAGAACATTGTATGCCGTGTTTACGGCAGATAGTGTAAAACTCCGCGGCAGTTTCGTAATCCCGCGTACAATTGGCAAGTCGTCAAATTATTGCTAGTCTGTTTTTGAGCCGTACGAAAGCAGCCTCGTCACTGATGCCGGATAGGATCTCCTTTCGTACGGGGCCAATCAGAACAATTGCTCCGGAAAGCATAATTTCGGTTAATTTCCGCACGTTTGTATCCGGTTCCCGGCAGCGCAGCGCTAATGACAAAATCAAGGCGTCAATCAGCATGCTGCCCATCTTTACGTTGTCTCACTTCTTTATAGTCATAGTGTAATATTATACACAATTGCTTGTGTATAATCAACACGTTTTATATCATTTAGCAAAAGACCGCTTATATAATAGAGGCGGTCTTTTAAGATAATATGTTATTTTTACTTCCGCATCCAAATGCGTTTATTTGCACATTCATTTAGGATTATTTTGCACCAAATAGTGGCAGTGGGTAGCTGCCATTAAATATTTTTGAAATCAATTTTATTGTTGCGTATGGTAACCAATCTTGTCTTGCCTGAATTGTTCCAAAGAGATTTTGTTTTAACGCTGGCGCTGCCTCCTGATGTGATTATAGTAATGGTTTTATCAATGTTTTTAAACCAGCCTGCGCCAACATACAAATCCACGGCGTTTTGTCCTGATAAGTTAAACACAATATTACTTCCCGAAGCGTTAAGGATAGCGGACATTTGCACCTGAGTGGGCTGCAGCACTGCTACTCCATTGACAATGGTATAGTTAACTTTAACGCCGTTCACTGTGATGCTATTATTGTTTGCTGCACGGATTACGGTAATGGTGTAGGTTTTGGTCGCGCCGTTTTCGGCGGTGATTGTTACGTCAAAACTATTCGCGCCGGTGACAAGGGTTTTGGTTCCCGCGCCGACAACTGTTGCTTGGTCATTATTAGCTGTAGCAGTGATATTAATATTACTGATGTTGCTGTCCACTGCGACTGTGTAATCCGTGATGTTCGAGTCAAAAGCCGGGTTCAGTGTACCTGCGCTAACATCTAGATTGGCTAATGTAGCGTCAGCAGATAGCTTATTGAATACAGGGAACAACGTAATGTCCTTTGTGATCGGCATTGCCGGGTCCCAAAGCGGATTGCCTGTTGTATCATCGCACCAGTACTTGATGCTGGCTGAATCGGCTGGGTAATTGGTGTAAACATCATCCCAATTGATCGAATCGCCGTCTGTGACCGACTGTGTATAGCCTATTGAGTAATTACCGTCAAACACTCGGAAGAACACTGTGTGGGTCACCAAAGATATTGTCGGCGTATACACAAAATCGTTGCCGCTTGAATCAGCTGTTACGTTGGGCAGATTGATAGTCGGTGGAGCCACGGTGTAACCGCTTGCATCCGGCGGAGTTATTACTAAATTCGCGCCGTCCAGTACATTAATGTTGTAGCTGCCATCCGGCGCTACCACTTGCTGCATCGTTTCGCCGCCATCCAATGTGTAGTTAACCGCCAGGCTGCTATAGTCAAAGCCAGCTCCCAAGCCACTCAAAGTTCCGGTTACTGTGTAGGTATAGTGCGGGATAAAATTAGCCGTTAACGTTACCGGATTAGCAGGCATGGTAAAGGTTATGGCCGGCGTGTTAACATCCGCAAGGGTTACGCCATTCGCGGTCCAGTGGTCAAAGACATAATTGGCATCAGCTGTGGCAGTCAGGTTAATTTGCTCGCCTGCTGCGTACTGACCGCTTGGTGCGCCGGATATTGCACCGCCAGGCCCAGACGTGACATTCATAGTGTAATTAGCCGATTGGGCAGGACGTAAATTTTGCAAATATGGATAGCCATTGTTTAAGTTCTGGTTAATCACCCACACCGTATCAAAATTAAACCCAACAAAGAAAGCTTGCTGGCACATTTGTGAGTTAGTTAGTTTTATGCCATACGGACTGCCATATAGATTAAGGCAGTAACAATTGCTGATATTGGGTAAATCACCAAAACCGCAAATCCCTCCCATATAAGAAGAAGACGGAGAAGCGGTCACTGTTCCTGCATTATAACAGGTGCTGATTGAAGAATTAGTGTCAGTGCCAATGTAACCGCAGTAACCGCAAATCCCTCCCGCAAAAGAATAATAATTAGTAGAAGTTGCAGTTACTGCACCCATATTATAACAATTAGTGGTCGAACAGTCAGCTATACCGCAAATCCCTCCCGCATAAGAATAAGAAACAGTAGAGGTAGCGGTCACTGTACCCATATTATAGCAATTAGTGACCGAATAACTAGTGTTGCAGAAACCGCAAATCCCTCCCGCAAAAGATCTGGTAGAAGATGCTGCCACTGCTCCTGTATTATAACAATTACTGATTGAAGAATCAGTGCCACTATAACCGCAAATCCCTCCCGCCTGAGAATCAGAATTAGTAGAAATAGCAGTTACTGCACCAGCATTATAACAATTGCTGATTGTGATTGTGTCATTGATGGAATTGTTACTGCCACCGTAAATTCCTCCCGCATAAGAACCAGAGTTATAAGAAGAAGCGGTCACCGTTCCTGTATTATAACAATTGCTGATTGAAAAATTACTGCTACCGTGACCGCAAACCCCTCCCGCATAAGAAATAAGGCTATAAGAAGAAGCGGTCACCGTTCCTATATTATAACAATTGTTGATTGAAAAATTAGTTTCACCGAAACCGCAAATCCCTCCCGCAAAAGCATAACGAGAACTAGAAAGATTAGAAGAAGCCATTATTTCACCTACGTTATAACAATTACTGATTGAAGAATTAGTACCAATGAAACCGCAAATCCCTCCAGCATAAGCATGGTCGGAAGAAGGAGCAACATTAATATTCAGAACCGTATTTTCCATGCCCACATTCTTGACAGTTCCTCCATTATAGATGCTACCAAACAGCCCGTTTCCGCCGTATCCAGATCCATTACCCGTAATAGTCAGATTGCTTATCACATGCCCTTGTCCGTCAAAAGAACCCGCAAATGGATTAATCGGCACCCATTCCACGCCGCTTAAATCAATATCCGCGATTAAATAATAACTGCCGCTTAAATTATTCCTGATCGCCTCTAATTCCGCTCGGTTGGATATCGCTATCGCGCCTGCCGCAGGCGTATCAATAGGCGCCATGAATTTGCCGTTTGAGCCGTAGCCCGTACCCAATGACACATTCGTTGACACTATTGCTGTTAAATCCTCGTTTATTGCATAAACCACTTGCTCAACTGAACTGTCAACCGATTGTTCGGCTTCGGATCCTACTGCATTTGTTCCCTCCGCTATAGCCGCCAAAGCCCCTGGCGATATGCTCAATAAAAACATGACTATCAGCGCAAAGGCCACAAATTTCTTTGCACCACAATTTATTTTTTTCATCAGGTTCAATCCCCTCCAGGTTTAAATATTTTTTAAAACACTAAAAAATCTCCATTCTCGGGCACATTTTTTGCGCTATATAACTATTTGCATCGTTAGACGATGCAATGATGTCGATACTGCTGATATTACTTGTTCACTGAGACAGTATTAATCCATACTACTCAGTAATTCCAGACTTTCACCTCCCTGCTCAGGCGTTTTCAGCATGCAAGGTATTAATGCCCCGACCAATTCGATATAATTTACTGAGTTTTCAGACAATTGCTGCCGCATATATGTATATTATATTTTAAAATAAAGCGCACTGCAATGACTATGCTGGCAAACTGGCGAATTTTATCGAAAACCATTTTATACCATTTTCGCCACCCTTTAATACTCCACCGCTTCCAGGCACAGACCATGGGGCGGCAGAGTAGGACCGGCCGCGATCCGCAGCCGGGACGCCAGCGCCCGGCTCACCATGTCCGGTTCGGCTTTGCCCATCCCCACCCGCACCAGCGTGCCGGAGATAATCCGGACCATGTTGTACAAAAAACCGCTGCCCCGAAACACAAAATGGAGCATCGCCCCTTCCCGCTCCACTTCCGCCTGGTAGATTTCGCGCACCGTATCCCGGACCGTGGAGCCGGCCGCCTGAAAACACTTAAAGTCATGACGGCCAACCAGCAGCCCGGCAGCCGCGGCCATAGCCTCGTCGTCCAGAGGTACCGGCCAAAAGGTGCTGTATAGCCGGTGAAAAGGAGAAGGGATTCTGGCGTTCCAGATGCTGTAACGGTAAATCTTGGCCCGGGCGTCAAACCGGGCGTGGAAATCCCGGGGCGCCTCGACAGCGTCAATAATCTTAATATCATCCGGCAGGCTGCCGTTTAAGGCCAGGGGGATCCGTCCGGCCGGAATAGGCCAGCCGGCGGCGTCGAAATTAACCACCTGTCCCTTGGCATGTACGCCGGAGTCGGTGCGGCCGGCGCCGACAATTTGCGTCCGGCGGCCGGTAAACCGTTCCAGGCAGGCCTCCAGCACCTCCTGCACAGTGGCCAGCCCGGAGCCCCGCTGCTCCTGGAAACCGTGATAATTGGTGCCGTCATAAGCAACGGTCAGCTTAATATTGCGCAAAGGCCATCTTACCTCCCCGGCACTAAAATCGTTACTGTCCGGAACATTTCAGTTTTACCCCCATAAAAGCCAATAGGAAACCGCCGCAGCGATTTCCCCAGGCCGGTTTCCCCCCGGTTACACCAGTTCCAGTTGTACCATTTGTGCGGCGTCGCCGCGGCGATAGCCGGTTTTGACAATCCGCGTATAGCCGCCCGGACGGTCGGCATATTTGGGCCCGTATGTGTCAAACAGCTTGCGCACCACTTTTTCCTCGTAGATGTATTCCATCGCCTGCCGCCGGGCGGCCAGATCGCCCTGTTTAGCCAGGGTAATCATTTTTTCGGCGATGCTGTTTACTTCCTTGGCCCGGGTTTCCGTGGTGTTAATGCGCTCGTCACGTAAAAGGGAGGTTACCAGGTTGCGCAACATGGCCTTTCTATGACCGGTATTGCGGCCTAACTTAGAGTAAGCCACCTCTTAATCACTCCTTAATCCTCTTCGTCCCGCAGGCCCAAGCCTAATTCGGTAAGCTTGTTGACGACCTCTTCCAACGATTTTTTACCTAGGTTGCGTACCTTCATCATGTCTTCTTCGTTGCGCTGGATTAATTCATCCACACTGTTAATGCCGGCTCTCTTCAGGCAGTTATAGGAACGGACACTGAGATCCAGTTCCTCGATGGGCATCTCCAGTATTTTGTCCTTTTGCTCTTCTTCCTTTTCCACCATGATTTCCAGATCGTCGGTGGATTCGGTAAGCCTGATAAACAAGCGCAGGTGTTCGCTCATAATCCTGGCGCTCAGACTGATGGCCTCATCGGACCGGATACTGCCGTCGGTCCAAATCTCCATGGTCAGCTTGTCGTAGTCAGTGCGCTGACCCACCCTGGTGTTGTCAACGGAATAGTTAACTTTACGCACCGGCGTAAAAATGGAATCCACCGGGATTACCCCGATGATATGGTCGCCTTTTTTGTTCCGTTCGGACGACACATAACCGCGCCCCTTGGCAATGGTCATTTCCATGAATAACCGGCCCCCGTTGTCCAGGCTGGCGATGTGCAAATCAGGATTCAGTATTTCCACATCGGCGTCGGTCAGGATGTCGGCAGCCTTGACTTCCCCTTCGGTGCTGGCCTCAATACGCAACATTCTTTCCTCGTCGGTATACATCTTCAGACACAGGCCTTTAAGGTTCAAAATAATGTCGGTAACGTCTTCCTTAACGCCGGGGATCGTGGAAAACTCATGCAGCACCCCGTCAATTTTCACTGAAGTTACCGCGGCGCCGGGCAGGGATGACAGTAAAATACGCCTGAGAGAATTGCCCAGGGTGATACCGTAGCCCCTCTCCAGCGGCTCGACAACAAACTTACCGTAACTTTTTTCCTCATTTGTGTTCACACACTCGATTTTGGGCTTCTCTATTTCCAACATACTTAGATTAACCCCTCCTTGGAACGGAATGGGATTACCCTCCTACACCCTCTTACTTGGAGTACAACTCCACGATTAAGGTTTCTTTAACAGGGGTGTCTATCTGGTCCCGGGAGGGCGGGGCCACCACCCGGCCTTTTTGGTTCTCGGCGTCGTATTCCAGCCATGCCGGCGGAGTGTTGTCGGCGGCACGGTCGAGCAACTCCTTAATCCGGGGCGAGTTCTCCTTGCTTTTTTCCCGCACGGTGATTTCGTCACCAGCCCGGACCATAAATGAAGCGATGGTGGTTTTACGGCCGTTCACCCGAAAATGCCCATGCAAGATGAGCTGACGGGCCTCGCTGCGCGAGGCGCCCAGGCCGAGCCGGTAAATAACGTTATCCAGACGGCGCTCCAAAAGGCGCAACAGGTTTTCACCGGTAACGCCGGACTGTCTGGCGGCTTTAAAATAAGTGTTCCGGAACTGCTTTTCCAAGACCCCGTAAAAACGGCGGGCTTTTTGCTTTTCACGCAATTGCAGGCCGTATTCGGAAACTTTTTTGCGGCCCTGGCCATGCTGGCCGGGGGGATAGCTGCGCCGTTCGATACCGCATTTAACGCTGTAACAACGGTCGCCTTTTAAGTACAGTTTCTGACCTTCGCGGCGGCATAACTTGCATTGCGGTCCGGTATACCTTGCCATATCCTTTCCAACACCTCCTTAGACTCTCCGGCGCTTGGGCGGCCGGCAGCCATTATGGGGAATGGGTGTGACGTCTTTAATCACGCTTACTTCCAGACCGGCAGCCTGCAGTGAGCGGATGGCGGCTTCGCGGCCGGCGCCCGGACCCTTCACAGTTACTTCCAACTCTTTCATCCCGTGTTCCATAGCCTCCCGGGCAGCTTTCTCAGCGGCCATCTGAGCGGCAAAGGGGGTGCTTTTACGTGAACCTTTAAAACCCACCACACCGGCGCTGGCCCATGATATGGCGTTGCCTCTGACGTCGGTAATGGTAACTACGGTATTATTAAATGTCGATTTGATATGCGCCACGCCTGATTCAATGTTCTTGCGTTCTCTTCTTTTGGTTCTGGCAGTTCTTCGCGCCATTGTTTACTGATTCCCCCCTTACTTCTTCCTGCGCACGCCTACAGTGCGTTTGGGACCTTTGCGGGTCCTGGCGTTGTTCTTGGTATTCTGTCCGCGCACAGGCAAACCGCGGCGGTGGCGCAGTCCCCTGTAACAGCCGATCTCCATCAGCCGCTTGATGTTCAGCGCAATTTCCCGGCGCAGATCGCCTTCCACGCGGAAGTTCTTTTCAATAATATCCCGGAGCCGGTTGACTTCCTCTTCCGTCAAATTCTTAATCCTGGTATCGGCATTAATGCCGGCCTGGGTCAATATTTTTTGCGATGTGGGCTTGCCAATGCCAAAAATATAGGTAAGGCCGATCTCTGCTCTTTTATCCCGCGGTAAATCAACACCCGCGATACGTGCCATCCCTTAAAAACACCTCCGTTTACCCTTGCCGTTGTTTATGTTTGGGATTTTCGCAAATAACCATTACTTTGCCTTTGCGGCGTATAATCTTGCATTTTTCACAAATTGCTTTCACCGAAGGCCTGACTTTCATGTTATTACCTCCCCTGGCCAAGATGAGCGGCCCTTAGGTTTTGCCTGCCGGAGCAGTTAAATTATTTATAGCGGTATACAATCCTGCCCCTGGTTAAATCGTATGGCGAGAGTTCCACCATAACCCGGTCTCCGGCCAGGATGCGGATGAAATTCATCCTTATTTTTCCGCTTACATGGGCCAATACTTTATGCCCGTTCTGCAGCTCCACGCGAAACATTGCGTTCGGGAGCGGTTCAACTACAGTACCTTCCACTTCGATTACATCCTTACCTGACATTAGATAACAAACCAACCTCCTTATTTCCAGTCATCCACCAAGCGCTGAATGGCTCGTCTCAGCTCAGCATTTGCAACCCGTTCGCCTGCGTGCAGCTTAACGGCGATTTCTTCGGCGACCGCGGGATAATACCCCAAATGCCGGGCGTTTTTCCGTTTTGGTTTTTCCACCCGCCGCAGACTTCCGTCGGCAACGAGTAAAAACCTGTCGCCTGCAAAACCAATCACCAGATATATTGTACCGCTGTCCCTGCCGGACCTGGATATCACCAATTGGCCCGGAACCGCTTTTCCTTCCATCGCTTTATTCCCCCAACCGGCAGCAGGCTAAATCCTGGTCATAATCAAAGGCTCGCCGTCGGTAATGGCAATCGTGTGTTCAAAATGGGCGGAAGGTTTACCGTCATCGGTAACCACTGTCCAGTTGTCCGCCAGGGTGTGCACCTGGTAGGCGCCTAGGTTCACCATCGGTTCTATTGCTAATGTCATGCCCGGCTTCAGCCGCGGACCGCGTCCGGGCCGACCGAAGTTAGGTACCTGCGGGTCCTCGTGCATCTTAGTGCCGATGCCGTGTCCCACGTAATCCCTGACCACGGAAAAACCGTGTTCCTCAACGTATGATTGTACTGCATGAGAGATATCGGAAAGCCGGTTTCCGGCATGGGCCGCCATGATGCCCCTGGTAAGTGCCTCCCTGGTTACTTCAATCAGCTTAAGCAGCTCCGGCGCTATGTCGCCTACGGCAAATGTTTGGGCGCTGTCGCCAAAATAACCATTTATTTCCGCCCCAATGTCAATACTGATAATATCTCCAGTAGCCAATTTTTTTAAACCGGGTATACCGTGCACCACCTGTTCGTTAACCGATGCGCAGATAGCCGCCGGAAACCCGTACAGACCCTTAAAGGCCGGCTTGGCCCCTTGGGACAAGATATACTCCTCGGCAATGCCGTCCAGTTCCGCCGTAGTTACTCCGGGTTGCACGGCCCCGGCTATTGCCGCCAAAGCCCCGGCCACAATCCGGCCGGCTTCCCGCATGTAAGCCAGTTCCTGCGCTGATTTACAAATAATCATGGCCCCCGCTCCCGGTTACTTAATAAATCCCTGGTAACTGCGCATGAGCAAGTGGGATTCTATCTGCTTCATTGTATCCAACGCCACGCCCACCACAATCAAAAGGGCGGTACCGCCAAAGTAGATATTGGGTATCCGCGTAGCCAGAAGCACAAAGTTCGGCAGAATCGCAATTAATGCCAGGAAGACCGCTCCGGCCATAGTAATCCGGTTCATCACCCGGGCAATATATTCGGCGGTCGGGCGACCAGGTCTGATCCCCGGCAAAAAACCGCCGTATTTCTTAATGTTATCGGCCACATCCACCGGGTTCATAATCACCGCGGTATAAAAATAAGTAAAACCGATAATCAAAAGGGCATAAATAATAGTGTGCCCCACGCTGTGCCAACCAAAAAACTTAATATAAAAATTCGCGACCACTGAATTCTTAAACCAGGAAGCGATTTGCTCCGGGAACATCATAATCGACGAAGCGAAAATCACCGGGATCACGCCGGCCTGATTTACTTTAAGCGGCAAGTGGGTAGTCTGGCCGCCGTAAACCCGGCGTCCCACCACGCGTTTAGCATATTGCACCGGAATCCGGCGCTGCCCTTCATTGACCCAGATCACCGCGGCAATCACCAAAGCGCCAATCACCACCAGGATCACGATACTCAGGATGTTAATCGTACCGGCTTGCAGTAACTGGTACAAGTTCTTCGTCCCGGAAGGCAAGCGGCTGACAATACCGGCAAAGATCAACAGTGAGATACCGTTCCCAATACCGTGCTCGGTAATTTGCTCACCCAGCCACATCAACAAAGTAGTACCGGCCACCAAGGTCACCACAATCAAAGCCAAAGGGATAAAACCATGGACCGTAGTAGCGCCGTACCTGCTCATCAGCGCGCCCATCGCGATGGCCTGCAGCAAAGCCAAAATCACCGTGAAGTAACGGGTATATTGGGAGATCTTTTTGCGCCCTTCATCACCCTCCTTGGCCAGCTTTTCCAGGTGCGGAATCACCGCCGTCAGCAGGTTCATAATGATGGAGGCGTTAATGTAAGGCACGATACTCATGGCAAAAACAGAAAAACTTTTGAAAGCATCGCCGGAAATAACATTGAAAAAGCTGAACATCACGCCTTGCCCAATCAGATCGTTGAACTTTTGCACATCCACGCCGGGCACCGGAATATGCACGCCCAGCCGGAAAATAAAAATCATCGCCAGAGTGAACAACAGTTTGGTGCGCAGTTCGCTGACCTTAAAAGCCCCTTTTAGGCCGTCCGTCAGTGAAGCCAATTATATCACCTCAGTTTTGCCACCCGCAGATTCTATTTTTTCCACCGCAGACTTACTGAACATATGGGCTTTAACAGTAAGGGATTTTTCCAGCTTACCGTTACCCAGAATTTTAACTCCGTCGCAAATTTTCTTGATCACTTTTGCTTCGAGCAGGATTTCGGGAGTTACCTCGGCTCCGTTCTCAAAGCCGTTTAATTTATCCAGGTTTACAGCCACGATCTCCTTTTTAAAAGGAGCATTGGTAAAACCGCGCTTGGGCATCCGGCGCTGCAAAGGCATCTGACCGCCTTCAAAACCGGGGCGTACGCCGCCGCCGCTGCGGGCGTTTTGACCTTTGTGGCCGCGTCCGGCAGTTTTACCCAAACCGGATCCGAGCCCCTGACCCTTGCGAGTAGGCTTGGGCCTGGAACCGGGAGTCGGTCTCAAATCATGCAAGTTCATGGTACGCCTCCTCACACTTCTTCCACTTTAAGCAGGTGGGTGACTTTGTTAGTCATCCCCCTGATTTGGGGCGCGTCTTCCTGAATCACGGAACTGTTCGTTTTGGTCAATCCCAAAGCACGCACTATCTTGCGCTGGGATTCCGGCGTCCCGATCAGACTCCTGACCAAAGTAATCTTCAACTTGCTCACCACACTACCCCCTAACCAAGCAGTTCTTCCACTGACTTGCCGCGCAGCCGGGCTACCTGCTCAGGCGTTCTGAGGCTGGCAATACCGCTCAATGTTGCCCGCACCACGTTGTTAGCGTTATTGGAACCCAGTGATTTGGACAATACGTCCTGCACACCGGCCAACTCCATAATTGCCCTTACCGGACCGCCCGCGATTACGCCGGTACCGGGTGCGGCTGGTTTTAGCATCACCTTGCCGGCGCCAAACCGCCCCAAAACTTCGTGGGGGATAGTGGTACCGGTTAGTGGCACATGCACCAGATTCTTTTTAGCATCTTCAATGGCCTTACGGATCGCTTCGGGTACTTCGCCGGCTTTACCCAATCCGGCGCCTACCCGTCCTTTGCCGTCACCTACGACCACCAGAGCTGAAAAACTGAACCGCCGGCCGCCCTTGACCACTTTGGCCACGCGGTTAATAAACACTACTTTTTCGGAAAACTCGGATTGCGGTTTTTCGAACTTTGGCTTATCAAACTTTGACACCGGTTCCCCTCCTGACTTAAAAACTTAACCGAACCTCACATCCCGCATTTCGAACCTCGAACTTCTTATTTCGAACTTCGAACCTCGAACCTCTAAAACTCCAGGCCGCCTTCCCTGGCCGCCTCGGCCAGAGCCTTGACCCGCCCGTGGTAGATGTAACCGGCGCGGTCAAAAACAACCTGTTTGATGCCCTTCTCCAAAGCCCGGGCAGCGATCAGTTTGCCCACTTCCGCCGCCGCAGCCCGATTGCCGCCGGAGGCCTGGCCTCTAATGCCGGCGGACAGGGTGGATACCGCCACCAGGGTGACACCCCGTTCGTCGTCAACAATCTGAGCGTAAATATTATTCAGGCTGCGGTAAACGTTCAATCTGGGCCTTGCCGCGGTACCGCTGGTTTTTTTGCGGACACGCAGCTGGCGTTTTTTACGCAACCCGTTGCGGTCGGGCTTGTTAATCATGCCGATTCACTCCTTAACCCTTATTAACGCTTGGCGCCGGCCTTGCCAACTTTGCGGCGGATCCGCTCGCCCTCGTACTTGATCCCTTTGCCTTTATAAGGCTCCGGTTCCCTAACCGCACGGATGTTGGCCGCCACTGCTCCCACCAGTTCCTTGTCAATGCCTTTCACCGACACCTTGGTCACGGCCGGAACCTCAATCTCAATCCCCTCCGGCGGTACAATTTCCACCGGGTGCGAGTAACCAACCGTCAGGACCAGCTTTTTGCCTTGCATAGCCGCCCGGTAACCAACGCCCACCAATTCCAGGTTCTTTTGAAAGCCGGTGGAAACGCCTTGCACCATATTGCTGATTAAGGTGCGGGTCAGGCCGTGCAGCGACCGGTGCAGTTTATTATCCGACGGCCGCTCTACTACCAGCGTATCGTCGACAATTTTAATCATCATGTCCTGGTGAAAAACCTTCTCCAGCTTCCCCTTCGGACCATCGACCCGGACGGTATTGCCGTCCACAACAGCCTTTACGCCGCCGGTAAGCTGGACAGGCTTCCTGCCGATTCTGCTCATAGCTTACACCTCCTGTTTCCCGGTTTACCAGACGTAGCAGATCACTTCTCCGCCAAGTCCAACCTGCCGGGCTTTCCTGTCGGTCATAATCCCCTGGGATGTTGAAATAATGGCAATACCAAGCCCGCCCAGCACTTTGGGAATCGAATCTTTACGTGCGTAAACCCGCAAACCGGGCCGGGATATGCGCTTCAATCCGGTAATTACCCGATCTTTGCCGTGATTGTAACTCAGATAAATGCGCAGCACACCCTGTTTGCCATCCTCAATATATTCATAGTTTTTAATATAGCCCTCTTCCTTCAGCAACGCGGCAATAGCGCGCTTTGTTTTGGAGGAGGGAGCCTCTAAAGTAGAATGATATACCATATTAGCGTTCCTGATACGGGTTAAAAAATCGGCCACAGGATCAGTCATAACCATCCCGAGAAAACCTCCTTCCTTTTACCAGCTGGCTTTCCTCAAACCGGGTATTTCACCTTTGTAAGCCAGCTCCCGGAAACAAATCCGACAGATCCCGAACTTACGGATATAAGCGCGGGGACGTCCGCAGATGTTGCATCTATTGTAGGCCCGTACTTTGTACTTGGGCTCCCGTTGGGCACTGGCAATCATAGATTTCTTGGCCACTTTTAATTCCTTCCCTCCTTCAACCGCCCACTTACGCCGCTCTGAACGGCATGCCCATCAGGCGGAGCAGTTCCCGAGCTTCTTCGTCGGTCTTGGCGGTGGTCACAATAATGATGTCCATGCCCCTGACCTTATCAATCTTGTCATAATCGATTTCCGGAAAGATTAACTGTTCCTTAACCCCCATGCTGTAATTGCCCCGCCCGTCGAATGATTTGGGCGAAATACCGCGAAAGTCACGCACCCGGGGCAACGCAATACTGAACAGCCGGTCCACAAACTCATACATCCGGTCCCCCCGCAGGGTGACCTTGCAGCCGATAGACATGCCCTGACGCAGCTTAAAAGCGGCGATAGACTTTTTAGCCTTGGTAACCACCGGCCGCTGACCGGTAATGATCATCAGGTCGTTAACCGCGGCGTCAATAATCTTGCTGTTCTGGATTGCTTCGCCGACGCCCATGTTAACCACCACTTTTTCCAGCTTGGGAACCTGCATAACACTTTTGTAGCCGAATTTTTCCATCATCGCTTTGGCTACTTCGCTTCTGTATTTGTCCTTAAGCCTAGGCAAACTTTTTTCCTCCTTACACCGGGTCAGCTAAACAGTTCACCGCAATTTTTGCACTGACGGAGTGATTTACCGTCTTCCTGTATTTTTTTGCCTACCCGGGTGGGTTTATTGCATTTAGTGCAAAACAGCATCACATTGGAGCTGTGCAGTGGCGCTTCCCGTTCCATAATGCCGCCTTGAGGCAGACTGCGGGTCGGTTTGGTATGGCGTTTAACCTTGTTGACGCCTTCTACAATGACCCGGGAATCAGCAGGACGCACTTCCAGCACTTTGCCTTTCTTGCCGGCGCTTTTACCGCAAATAACCAGTACGGTATCACCCTTGCGCACATGTATTTTGGGTTTCACCTTGGGTTTCAACATCTCCGTTACACCTCCTGTAGCGCCGTATCCTTATAAAACCTCCGGAGCCAGGGAAACAATCTTCATGTAATCGTGATCGCGCAGTTCCCGGGCTACCGGCCCGAAAATACGGGTTCCTCTGGGACTCCCGTCGTCTTTGATAATTACGGCGGCATTCTCGTCAAACTTAATATGGGAACCGTCGGGGCGCCGGACTTCTTTCTTGGTCCGTACAATTACTGCCCGCACAACGTCTCCTTTCTTAACAACGCCGCCCGGTGTCGCTTCTTTAACGGAAGCAACAATAATATCGCCAAGGCTGGCATACCGGCGCAAGGCGCCGCCCATAACACGGATACACATGAGTCTTTTAGCGCCTGTATTATCCGCCACCCTAAGCATGGATTGCACTTGAATCACCAGACATCCTCCTTTACACGGCGGTGGAAGCCGCGGCGGTTAAACTAAACCTGTTCGGTCTTGCGAACCACTTCCACGACGCGCCACCGTTTATCTTTGGACAGGGGTCTGGTTTCCATAATTCTTACCCTGTCGCCGATATTACAGACGTTTTCTTCGTCATGGGCCTTGTATTTCTTGGAACTCCGGACGGTACGGCCGTAAACCGGATGACGGCCGGTGCTTTCCACCGATACGACCACAGTTTTTTCCATTTTATTGCTGACTACGGTACCGGTCCGGACCTTGCGCAAATTGCGTTCAGCCACTTCGGCTAACCCCCTTTTTCAAAACGGGTACTGAAAACTTTTCCTGTTAAGCCCGGACAATGCCGATTTCCCGCTCTCTGATCACAGTTTTCACCCGTGCTATGTTATGGCGTACTTCCTTGATGCGCATCGCGTTATCAAGTTGCCCGGTGGCCAGCTGAAAGCGCAGCCGGAACAGCTCGTCCTTGGCGTCGTTCATTTTCTTATCCAGTTCCTGGTCGGAAAGCTCGCGTAATTCTTTAGCCTTCACTAGCCTCACCTACTTCCCCACGTCTGACAAACTTGGTTTTGATGGGCAGTTTATGGGCGGCCAGGCGCATTGCCTCCCGGGCCGTCTCTTCGTTAACCCCGGCCAGTTCAAACAGAATCCGGCCCGGCTTAACCACCGCCACCCACCATTCGGGAGCACCTTTACCGCTGCCCATACGGGTTTCGGCCGGTTTTTTGCTGACCGGTTTATCCGGAAATATTTTAATCCAAACTTTACCGCCCCGTTTGATAAAACGGGTCATGGCAATACGGGCGGCTTCAATCTGGCGGTTGGTAATCCAGCCCGACTCCAATGCCTGCAGCCCGTACTCCCCGAAATGGACCTCGTTGCCGCCCTTTGATTTACCTTTGGGCACGGGACCGCGGCGCTGTTTGCGATATTTAACCCTCTTCGGAATGAGCATCGAGCTTATTCGCCTCCTTTACCGGCGGCCGTCTTTCTGGCTTCCGGCAAAACTTCTCCTTTGTAAATCCAAACTTTAACCCCTATTTTGCCATAAGTGGTATTGGCCTCGGCAAAACCGTAATCAATATCGGCGCGCAAGGTATGCAGAGGCACTTTCCCCTCGCTGTACCACTCGCTGCGGGCGATCTCGGCGCCGGCCAGACGGCCGCTGCAGGCAATTTTAATTCCCTTGGCGCCCATGCGCATGGAACGGCCCACACTCTGCTTCATAGCCCGCCGGAAGGCAATCCTTTTCAGCAATTGGGAAGCTACGTTTTCGGCCACCAATTGCGCGTCAATTTCCGGGTTCTTAATCTCCACGATGTTGATGTTGGCCTGCTTGCCGGTCATCGTCTCCAGTTGTTTGCGTAACCCTTCAACCTCCGCGCCGCCCCGGCCAATCACAATACCCGGTTTGGCTGTGTGGATGGAAACCTTCACTTTGTTCGCCGCCCGCTCAATCTGAATCCGGGCCACGCCGGCAAGAAACAGTTTGGTCTTAATGTACTTGCGTATTTCCTGATCCTCTTTGAGCAATCCGGAAAAGCTTTTTTTATCCGCAAACCACTTGGCGTCCCATTCTTTAATGATGCCAATCCGCAACCCTTTCGGGTTTACCTTCTGCCCCACGCTAGCCCTCCTTTTTCTCTTTTAATACCACGGTGATGTGACTGGTCCGGTGACGCAGCACGTCGGCCCGCCCCATGGCCCTGGGCTGCCACCGTTTCAAAGTCGGCCCCTGGTCCACGTAGCAGGCGGCCACATATAAATCATCCTTACTCATTTCATAATTGTTCTCCGCGTTGGCGGCGGCCGAATTGACCACCTTGGTTATCGGCGCGGAGGCTCGATTGGGCGTAAACTTTAATATGGCCAGCGCCTCTTTAACATCTTTGCCCCTAATGAGGTCGATTACCTGTCGCACTTTGCGCGGGGAGATGCGTATATGTTTGGCTACCGCCTTTGCTTCCGGCATGGTGTATCATCCCCTTTAAAATTATTTTAGCGCAGTGGACCGTTCAACGTGGGAGCCATGTCCCCTGAACATCCTGGTGGGCGCGAACTCGCCCAGCTTGTGCCCCACCATATCTTCGGTAACATAAACTGGCACGTGTTTCCTGCCGTCATGCACCGCAATGGTGTGGCCGATCATATCAGGAAAAATAGTGGAACGGCGCGACCAGGTCTTGAGAACCCGCTTCTCGCCCTTATCATTCATCGTTCTAATCCGTCCTAAAAGCTTTTCTTCACAATACGGGCCTTTTTTAAGGGAGCGACCCATCGGCTAGCCTCCTTCCTTGCTTGCACTGTA
>JGI20166J26741_10074448_pt1 | contig 17427 bp, 10 predicted proteins | sample TergutCu122P5_FD_26741 | JGI IMG/M metagenome (IMG submission 26741)
TTTCCTCATAGACCCAAATACCCCAATCTTGACACACTGTTGTGATGTACCGGATGTTTATTTTCTCCGCGGGTGTAGCAATGACGCTTGTAACCATGTACATTCCATATTAAGAGAAACCCCACTGAAGGGTCAAAAGTATGTTTACATTACTTTTAGGGGAAGTCGCTAAACACGTTGAGCCGTAATTAAAAATGCGTTTAAATTTATTAAAATTAATGTATTCTTGAGGTAGAGCTGTCTTGCTTGACAAATTCTCAAAGGTATTCCTGTTTGGTGTCTGTCGTAACGGAACTTGTAATAAACGGACGGACATGACGTCAGCCGTCAACCACACACTCACACACATACACACGCACAAACATCACTTTGAAGAGACACCTGCATGACTTATGCCACCGGTCCGTATTCTATAGCAACCAACTACTCAGGTGGCAGAATCCACTACAGGATGGGAGGGTCAGCACTATCAAGGATTTGTTTCATTTATTTATTTTCACCAAAAGTGACTGATATCACGTTATATTGAAGGGTAGGATTACTGATGAATAATACTTAGAAGGGACGTGCAAGGCAGTGGCTGTGACATCATTTGAGATATTACGACAGCCTTTATCCTTATGAAATCAGATTTACTTAGAAGGGACGTGCAAGGCAGTGGCTGTGACATCATTTGAGATATTACGACAGCCTTTATCCTTATGAAATCAGATTTACCACGTTAAACTTCAGTGATTATAGCCACTGTCCTTGCCCAGATTTGAACCCGTGACTTTCAAAATACGAAGAGTCGGTGCTAATCATTCCACCGCTACGTTCGTTAAGAAAATATGAGAGCGTGTTGTTGTATGTGTAAGTGCATTCAGAGTTTATGTGAAGTTGTTATGCTCGTTCAACTATGTCACGAAAAGTGCCCCTCAGCTTCGTCGTGTCTGTCTTTCCGTCTGTCCACATGTATCAGCGCTTTTTATTGTACGAAGATCAGTCACAAACTCAACATATTGTTCAAATTAGACATAAAATGTGGACGATTTACATGAAGTCGTAAGTACGTTGACATTGTTGACAGCAGTGAGAAATATTTTCAGGCTTGAAAACAGGGCAAAAAGAAGTAAATTTTGCGTTTCAATGGCAGCAGTGAACACTCTAATGTCGTTGACAGATACGTGTATGTCAACAACAGTAAAAGTGAGACGTATTTTTGCGTTTTCTTGCGAACAGTGGTTAAGCGAACGTGCCACAATTGAACGTTATAAGTACACATGCTGCCCAGAAGAGCGTAGATCTCATCGACACCGCTGCAGAAGTCTCAAATCTCGCATTGCTTGCCTTTTTTAAACTTAAAGCCACTTTTAAAGCGTCGTGATAGTATTGCTTAAAGAAACAATTTATACTTACTAAACACGAATAGAAACACGAAATAAACCAGCAGTGACTCTCGGTAATTCATAATTTCATACAGCGATTTTTTTTTGGGGGGGGGGAGATGGTGGAAATTGGTGGGCGGTTATGCTGTTGACACCAGCTGTGCAGGCGATTGATTTATTGGGTGTTAGAAACGTTAGCTGACTTGTGGAGCAGAGCTTTCTTGTAAATATGACATTTCTGCAGCTGGCAAACAATTACCCACGTCTTTTATGGAACCCGGTTGCTCATTACCTTGTTCACAAAAGCACGTGACGTTTATTGTCACCCCAATACGCTTACTACTTACTGTCAGTTCACATGACAACTTGTAACTCATGTATTTATTATAATGATTTGTTCTTATGCGTGGTACCTACCCCGCCATCTTTAATATCCAGATTTAATTACCACATAAATGTAGACGTAGGGATAAGATGAATATGACGAGACTACTTTTTTTCTGTGTAATTATTGCTTTAATTTTCTCTGAAAGAAAAATTATGGTGCCAAGTTTCGTCAAAATGTAAACAAGCAGAACAAATTACATGTTTTAAAACACTCGTGGGTTACGCAAGACGTGACTTGAGACTGTGACTATACATTTCGCAACCTCTTGTGATTTGGCAGGTGCGTACAGATGGTTAGGTAAAACGTTCATCTTTAGGGGGGAAGGAATTTTCGTATACTCTTTCGTAATAATCACGTAGGAAGTATATGACGTGCTAAGAAAGGGCGTCAGCACAACTAATTTTGTTTAAATAGTTAATTTTCCTAGAACTGCATTCTTCAGGGTTATTACACAGTGAATATTGATAACTACTTGCCGACGTTTAGGGACAACCTATCGCTTCCATCTTCAACGGTCATGAATCCAAGCAGAATTAATACTACACGCTGAGTAACAGCCAAGAAGAGCGCAGTTCTCATCTACTGCGCTGTGGAAGCTTTAAATCACGCAATGCATTTTTCTGTAACAATTGTGGCTACATGTTTAGAATTTATATTAAGCCTTCTTCAGGTCACGGTGACATTTATACGTAGAGGAAATTGAGAAATGATATAATACGGTGGAATCTGGTTATAACGACATCGCTTTATACGACACCTCTTCTATAGCGACAGACATTGTGTGGTACCAATTAATTCCTCACTGTCAACCGTAACATTATATTAATCGGTTAAAACAACGCTCGTTTATAACGACACAAAATATTCATTCCCTTTCATGACGTTATAACCGAGTTCGAGTCTACATCTTTATACTTTTTAGTAAATCATATCTCATTTTTACAAAATTGTTTATCAATTAGTCGGGCTACGCGGTGGCGCATTGGGGTTGAGGCTGTGCCGTAGAGCCTGCAGATCGTGGGTTCAGTAGGATCATGGAGATTTTTCATTGATTTCAACCTTCCAGCCGCTCTATGGCCATGGTGTCGGAATATTTCTTGGGACGTAAAAGCTGCCTGTGCGTAGGGCTGACAACCTTTCTACCTTCAAGTGCGGAATGTCTAGAAATGCTGGGGGCCTAAATCTCCTGGAGGGTCTTTCGAGGCCGGTAATGGGACTGTTTTTGTCACTTAGTCAAAATATTAGTTAAAATACGTATAAATTAGAATCGTTGAAAGTTCTTAAAAATGATGGCTTAATACAGGGAAAATTTTAATGTCAAGACCGTTGTCTTTCCTGTCGTCTGTCATCATCTGAATAAAGATTGACAAATTGCCACGATTCTTCTGCTTAATGTTTCCTGGTGTAAAACATGGCTAGAATGTGTTGACGGTCTTTCTTAACCCGGTATATGTACAGAACTAGCAAAACACAAATGAATGTCCACATTAATGTAGGCAATATGTCGCTAATTAATGTTGGCAGCTGTCCAGCATGGGTCCTTTTCCAGCTTGCAGATGTCCCATATTCGCGCGGCACATTTCGGTCCTCCTTGCGTCTAACGTCTCTGATAGACTACTGCAGCTAGCTGATGAACGTACACGGTAGTCTAAGGGTGTCACGGGGAAGGCCGGGGTCATGCAGTAGGCACCTCACGCCCAATCCACTTGCCGTGAAACGCTGCACTGGAATAGACTCATTCCACTCGGTGCGCCATTTTGTTGCACAGTCATTGAGGTCCTGGAGCTGTGGGGTCAGGTAAGTTTACAGCTTGACAGAGGCCGTAAACATGCGGAGCGAGATGTGCTTCTGTGAAAATGGGAGGAATTAGACTGTCGTTAGGACATCTGCAGGGTAACAAAGGAAGCTTGTGTGGAAGAGCTTAGATAAAGTTGTAATGTTGCTTCGTACTCAGTATTATGTAATTACGGCTTCCTTTATTGTCTCGACATTTCCCTAATTTGTTAAGTAGGCTGTGGCACATTTTGTTTACGGTCGGCCCAACAAAAGTCTTCCTCGTTCTGTATGTGTGTGCTTGTCCTTACATTTCTTCCAATTAAAGTAATTAGCAGTTAAATCTCAACCTTCAGCAGTTCATAGAGTTAATGTGAAGTGCTATTAATCCATTAAAAACGGACATTGCAGTATTACAAAATTTAGTTCCTACCGCATAGAAAACATTGCCCTTGTCTAAGAACATGATGTTGAGAGGAAAAATCGGCATTTATTTCGAGAATCACACAAGACGTGAATAAAATATGGGAAAAAGTAAAGATTTTCATACTGTTACAGCAGGTGGTATATATCCTTACCATTAGGCTTTGAATTGTTAACATATAGACAGATCATTTTTGTGGTTTCCGCTAAGAGAAGAGAGCAGCAGCCGAATGAGCGTGAGGTTTTCAGAGTATTGAGAATAATGACACACATCTTGTGGAGTATGACGCCGTCTCAATTGGTAAGAGAGGAGTGAATGTTCTTGGCCTTCTTAAGACCCTGGAGATATGAGCAGCAAGTTCCTCTGGAATGTCGGTGACTATTTACTAACCGAACCGGACGTTACTGAGATGTACAATGTTGTGTAATCCCCCATCCCCGATATAGTGAGTTTTAACTAAAGTAAAGACGTTTAATTTCTGACTTTATAATTTTTGCTTCTTCATTTAAGTCGAACTTCTTCTACCAGTGGATGTAGAGGGCCTTTCCGACTGTTCTGTTATTTGCTTGTAATTAGCTAACATTTCGGATATGAGGGGCATTACCCTGCAGTATCCTACGAGGGGATGCTGATGAGTCCTTAGCCCGACCAGGAAGGATACAAGCTATAGCGACCAAACTCGGGATTTATTCAACATACTCCCCACGAAGCTCAATACACTTCTTAGCCCATTGCTCTAACTTCTGCAAGCTACTCAAAAAAGAAAAAATACAGAAGGTTGTCCGTCCAACCAGGTCTCCGCGGCAGCAATGACCTCCGCGTCGGAAGAAAAATGGCCAACTTGTAATTGTTTTTTCAGTCCAGGGAACAGGTGGTAGTCCGACAGGGCTAGATCCGGAAAATAGGGTGGGTGATTAAACAAGACCCCCTTGGTGACCTCCCCGCGGCGTTTTTCCTTCAAAATGTCCTTCAGTTGCACCAGAAGGGATGCGTAATACTCCGCGTTGATAGTTTGGCCCTTTGGAAGATAATCAATGAGGAGGATGCCGTCTTGATCCCCAAAAAATCGAGACGAAAACTCTTGTCTCGATTTTGTTGAAATCGCGCATGTCGCCTGACATGCTTCCTTTCAGCCTCTGTAACAAGAAAAGACTTGCAATTCGGCACATGAACAGACCCCACTTTCCAAAGACACTATCGATTCCATCCTACGACATCGGGAAGTAGGTCGGGCTAAGGACTTATCACACCCCCTCGTCCATTTATTTAGCGTTTTCTCCGCTAGGAGAGTTGGCTTCACCACACTTACCGACCCCTCCTACCCTTACCAGAGCCTCATTAGCCTTTTTCAGGATATTCACTAGGACTTCGCAGTCCTGGAGAAAGGTCTCTGCCTTACTCCATCCCACCGAACAATTCTCTAATTCTTTTTCCTACCCCTCTTGACGAGGACGCTGAGGGTGGATTGCGAGGGGCACTTTATAAATTATGCAGTTAACTCTGCAACAATGGGCCTGAGAAACAATATATTTTTACCGTAAAATAAATGAATGTCAGGACCAAGGTGTATCAAAAATTAAAAAAATGAGCATTTTCAAAAGACGTATATCCAGTTGATTTGGCATACACATTTCTGTTATTAATAATCGTGACAAAAGAACAACTCAAACAGAAAACTCTGTGGTGTATAAACTACAGAACACTCATGTTGTATTTGACACACTCTAACGATATCCAAAAACAAGTGTTTATTAACTTAACATGGAAAAATTTAATAAAACTTTTGTATTTGTCATCGGCAGTTCATTGATTAGGGCGAATGTCATGTCCATAAACGCTGTAACGCAAAATATGCGTTCAGACTCGCCCGAAATGTGACTTGTACATGTTTATGTGGGGAAGGGTGGAGGGAGATGATCATTCCGTGAGTGCTTCACAGTTCAATCCCAAATTCATACTTTAATGAGAGTGGGGTGTGAGATGTGCAACAGGGTTAGATTGTAGCACAGAACTGCACACTGCAGTTGCGGTTTGACCGCAGCGTTAGAATCTACACGGAACGAAATCCTGTGTAATCGTTTGTGCTTCATATAATGGTGGTGTCAGCAATTCGGTAACACCAGAGAGCTCTTGAAAAGCCAGTGGTTACCAAATTCACCGCATGTGTTTTTGTGATCGAAGTCCATTACCGTATTTACCAGACGCCGCCACGGGTCGCATTCCTGACTGATTTGAATCCAGTACACATCTTTAAACATATATATCTCCAAGATCCGTTTTAATATTATTATTCAGTTTGTATCCTGATCTTACAATAGCCTCTTAAATTCAGTTTTTCCGAACAAAATCCTTATTTCTCTTCTATCTCTTCCGTGCTACATGAATCACTGCTCCCATTCTCCTTGATATGATAATACAGTGTCAAGTGTATATATGGCAGTTGTCTGTTTACTTTCTTGTCTTCGATTTCCCCACCTTTAAAATATTCGTGCTTTTTACAATTACTCTATTTACACCCAAGTCTGTTAGAACAAATGTTTAACGTTGCAAGATCGTGTGCTTCCCTTTGACTCGTAACACTGTCGTCTGATATACGGACAGCACATTTCGGGGGAATATATTGCCTCTGTATTGCGTTTTAAATGAGTTTGAACTAGTCTCAATATAATTTGAAGCACTATCTCAGCATCGTCCTGTAGAGACTGAAGAAAATACAAAACGTCTGAATCATAAGAGCCAAACTGTGGGCCTTGATTAGAATCGGTGCCTCTGTAACACAAAGCAGCAGTGCTACCCTTTACCGCTGTTTTGCCGTTTTCTACGTGTAAATTGAAGTTTTATGGCCTCTGACACGCACTTTACATGACTAGCCCAGTGACTCCAACAATTTGGGCGGCAGACTGAAAGTTTGCGTGCAGTGCAGAAGGAACTGGCCTTATGGTTGCAGACACGAAGGCCTTCTTCGTGATAAATCCACGTTTCTCTTCTATTATTGTAACACCAAACGACATAAATCATGTATACGTTTTCAATTGCTCTGCGGGAAATAAGAAATTTAAATTATTTAATTTGTAAGTCAAATCTATTTCGAAATGTGTGAAAGAGTGTGGCGCTGCAGAAGTTCTGTTATCCTTTACATCAGTTCTGGTGTCGCCAGTGTTACAAACAGTTAGTTGAACCGCACATTTTTTGGGTTCTGGCTTCGAATCTTAGCCATGTGAGTTTTACTCCACCTGAGGTTTTCTGTGGTTATCTGAATGCCTCCAGCTAGGCTGAAACACTGGAAGAATATTTTGAAGTATGTCAGGACCGTTTCTTTCCACATACTTTTCAATTTTCAATTAAATATGCCTAATCAGTTGTTTGATGCTACGCATTGCTACATAGTCACAAAAACAGCGTCGTCGTTAGCAAAAAACGTAAACACTCATCTTCAATATCGAGGGTCTTCTGACATTTTCTAGCACGATATTTGCGAAAATATTCAACCGAGTGCACATAGGCATAAACACCTTGAAAATCTATGACATTACTTGCACTGCCTTGCACCTTGTTCTCAGTTTTGTAGAGATGGCCTGATGATGGTCAGTTGGCCGAAACATGTCGTCATAAGAAATAAAATAAATAAATATTGTTGTGTTTGATGGAAGTGAAGGACTGTTTTACTTCCTAATCTGTAAATACAGTGTAGGGAATTGTACAAAGCACGTGATTACACCATGCGGACAAAACTTGATGTTACGAATGTCAAAGTAGATAAAATGTAAAGTTACCAACAGTAGGCTGCAGTTTGTGTCTGACGTTATTAAAACTGTAAGACGACCGTCAACCTGAATTGTATATAAGAATTCAGTTCGGACCGCGAAATACATGTAAACACACTCACTGTCGGTTACAAAAACTAATAAATTATAGGGAAATATGCGGTGTTTATTCCGAGATAATACAAAACAAATAAGTACCCTTTGTTTGCAATATACATGCTTGAATGTCATACGTGGTGGTATATACTGTAATCACTGGGCATTATTATACGTAAAAGAGCCACGAACATGCCATTGTTTTGTATGTCAGCGGTGTATGGATATTAGTTCAGATCTTGCTAAATGAACGTCAGTGAGAGAATAGCGAAGACAAGGCCAAGAGTGGTCTATGTTCGATACTTCCCTGACCTAACAATGATTCTACCGATTTTTTGCTATTTAGATACATACGTATATAAACTGGAATGTCAACAAGACTTGCTTATGAATGGTCAGATATATCTATAGATACACCTTTGCTTTCAGAACTTGACCTTCGACCTACAAAATAAGCTACTTTGGGTGTGGTCGTATGGCTTCTGCTTGTTTTAGCGTGTTTTTTCAAGGGGATAATAAAATGGGGCCCATTATGAGGTATCCTCACGAAAAGTGATCCTTCGCTTGAAAATTCCCTCACGTTTATTTCGAGCGAAATAAAAAATGAGATGAATAGATGCGTGCAGAATACAAACCACGTTAGTATTTTATTGTCATTGCGTGTGATATGTTTATTGCTGTGAATGGCATGTCACATAAATGTTTAACCCTTAGGCTACCGGATTAAATTTCACTTGCCACTTAATAATATTAAAATTGCATTAGAAAACAGGAAATTCATTTTACGTTACTGTAAACTATTTTTGCCGTCCCACTTTATTGTACGAAGCAATGTAAGTTCACGACACCACCAAAAACGCTGTTAGTTTCATTTCTGTAACAAAAGACGTTGAAAAGTAAGTTCTGTCTATGTGCCCTGTTAACCGTATAATACAACCCCCATATTTGACGCGGATTCTTACACTTTGCACAACATATTTGGAACTTCCTATGTCATCGCCAGAGCCTTCCGTAGAATTCTATTGGAGTTATTTTAGAGCTTTTTGTGTGCCACAAGTTAATGAACCAGTGTTGTGACCATTATCCTTGTTGTTTGTAAATTGTAACAGTTAATGGGCCTTGCCACTTTCGTTGTTGATTTTCAAGAAAAGCACTTCTTCTCTTCTGACAGGATATTCGCACTGTAACTTAGCATCTCTTAACAGTAACTGTCTTCAACCAAACATCGACAGTTGCTGTGTATGTGTGTGTACATATATATATATATATATATATATATATATATATATTCAATTCTCTTCAACCATTTGACTGTATATAATTAATGCAGTTTAATCAGCGTCGTTGAATATTCTAAGAATCTGTTTGTGTGAGATTTAGATTCCTGCGGAAGAGAAAGTTCGGGTTCGGACCTCCTACAATTTTCCGCCGCGTCGTTTGAACAGATATGTTAGCTGCAGTTATACCCTGAATGTTGAGACCACAAGTTGCTGTGAAGCGTTTATAATAATCCATCACACCAGATGGGATAGTATCGCAGATGAGTAATGTTAGGCATCGATCTGTCAGTACAATAAAACTTCAGATGTGGTAATGTCGCTGACATCTCGGTTCCTTCGTCTCCAGTAACACAAAGCAGCGGAAGTAAAGATATCTGAGTGGTGTTTCGGGATGTAACTTTGAGAGAGAGAGAGATGAATTACGTGGGGAGAGAATCGATAGAATGTCACAAAAGTTTGCATACAAAGCGACTACAAGCAAGTCTGGGCTCACCATTCTGGAAGAAGAAGTTTGTGGGGGTTGGATCGGAAGGACAATAGAGCTCATGGATTGAAGAACCAAACTGGTTGATAGTACGCGGGGTTTTGACGTTCCCACAATGGTGAAGACGAAGATTCTACTCTTCTGGGATGTAACAGCGTACAAATCATTACGTAGTTACTGATGTTTCGTGCACCTTCAGGGGTTTGGGACCCCAGTGGGACTCATAATGAGTATAGGTAACTTTACCTTTATTTGTTGGGTTGAAAAATTCAATTCTTTTTAGCTCCAGAGTTTTCTTGCATTCTGTGCTCCTGAAAAATATTACGATATCATGGAAATTGCGATGATGCGTGAAGAGATTTAAGTCTACCTCCGCTCTCTTTGCTAATAAGCCTTATTTGGTCATTTTCGGAGATATGGCGTCAAGCAACCCTACTGCCGAAAGTAAATGAAAATATTTTATAAATACGAGTAGTTACAGTACCAACAAATGCACAGTTCTGCTAATATGTATTTCACTCCTAGTTAGCTTCTACATGTTGCGGTTTAACAGACGGCATCAGGGAGCTAACACCTATATTGCTAAAACTTACAGCAATAAAATAGTCTTAAAATGCTTACGCATATCAAATGTACAGATTATGGTTAAAATTTACGGTGTTTAAAATATAAAATGTTGATTGTAAATTGTTATGAAATAATGGTATTGTCAGTTGTTTACAGTTGTCCTCTTGCCAGTTGGTTTCTTGTTCTAAAAATATCTATTGCGTTATGATCGCAACTGTATCCTGTCCTATAAGCTGTATGCTATGTTATTGTCGTTTGAAGTGCGCTATCAGACTGTACGTGAATCTGTGTGTTACGATAATTAACAGTCAACGTTTTATAATATTTTAAACACTGTAAATTTTAAATATAATCTGTACATTTGATACACATAAACATTCTTAAGAATTAGGAGTGAAATAAATAACAGTGGAACTGTACGTTTGTTGGTACTGTAGGGGTTTGTGAATCGAATAAAATGCACAAAATGAAAAACATGGAAGTGATAATTGGAAATAAATCTGTTTTATTGACTTATATTTAAACCCCTAATTTAATTGTAAGGGTGAAAATGTGTTGATGAATGGAGGTGTCATTCCACGCATTCCTTAATCTTGACACTAGAGGGAGTGAGTGGTCAGTTTCTCGTCTATGTCTCTTCCTCTTCCTTGCAAAGACCTCGCGATATCATTTCGATATGTGGTTGGTTTGGCTGCGGACGAAGTCTGTACTTTGGCAAGCAGAGAACAGTCGCTTGCTTCTGCAAAGAATCGAAACCCTATGCCTCGGTCATCGAACCCACCGAGCTAGATATCTCAACTTTTGAATCTAACTATAGGTGAAAATAATGCAGTGAATGTCTCTTGCAGAATGGTTCGTTACATTCTCAAGTCACTATAACGTTAGGATATGTTATTTTTATAGATTATGTATTGCAGTTAGGGTTCTGAATGCTGCCTTTTTGCAGTGGGTAGACTACGACAACTTGAATCGTATCATTCAAGACATCGGTAATGCTGAGACAAGCAGAATATCGTACTGTAAGATAACTGAACTTGAAGAGATAAAAGAGCGGAAAGTTGGAGAACTATTTGAAGAAGTTAGCAGAATAAAAACGGAAAGGAGACTGTAAAAAGGGGGAAATTGTAGACAAGATGGAAATGTTAAAAAAATTGCGATGTTTTCCCTCTGTTGAGGTAGCGGGCGCCAAGAAGAATTACGTACTTTGCAGAGCTATGGACTATAGTTTCCACTTCCCTCCACACCAAACCGTGACCGGCACTATTGTATGTTGTGACATCTAATTTACATCTCTCATATTTATTTAGGGGTTTTTAAAATGTGGGTTGTGAATTATAGGAGTGGAGTCAACAGGCTGAAGAAATTGTGTGGTGGTGAAATTAGGTAATCATTGAACAGAGTTGTGTGACTTCCGAAATGATTAGGTTTTCCCTAAAGATACAAGTATCGTGTGACATGAATCCTCTTAGATTGGTATGTACGTAGTGTCTTGTCCCAGAACCCATACATCTTCGTGCACATTGCAGTGGTAAAATCAAGTCTCGCCAACTTGCTTCATGTTATTTGACAGATTGAATATGTTAACCCCCGGCCTCTTCCGTACTTTGCGTTATTAAAGCTGGGAAACTCTGAAGTAACGTTTGGGAATTTGCTTCCCAACTTACAAAACGCCCGCTGCGTGTAAATTACAAAGACATTCAGAAAACAATGAATGTTTGTTAATAGAATCATATTAAAACACATTAAAGTTTCTTTAAAAATAAAGAATTCTTTATAATGGAAATTGAAATGAACCATGTACAGTCGTGTTGGTGTTAGCCGGATACTTTTGGTTTAAATTACTGTGATTATTCGAGGTTGTGCCGGGTAGAAAAGTAACTTTACAAGATAGGAGATTTAGAACAAGTGGTTTATATCGCCACCTTGCTTTTAAGGGTTATGGGAGGTGCTTTACAAGTGCAGTGTCTTATGGGGTCTGTTTTATAATATGGAAGTTATTTTGGATTTTTCCCTCCCCCTACAGCACGTTTTCCTGTAGTACCCACCGGCCATCTACTTACTCTGTTCACACAAATATCGGTAGTAATAAACTTCACTAGTGAAAAGCTCTTTGGGCTGCTCTACCTTCGTGGCTTCAGACATGTGATTTCCACTGAACTTATTAGAGTTGTTTTCATTGTTATGTTGTTACACTGCGCTGTTCCATGTAGATAAGTTATTAATGTTGAAATTTTGGGGAAGAAAGTGATAAACGGTGAGTAAGCAAGGCCTTGGGGGAAGGACGGCCGTGGAATATTTTGAAGCTTTATCTAGATATTCTGACTCCGAAAGAAAAACAGTGCAGCGGTACTACTACAATAATCGTGGAATATTAAAAGCATCCGAAGTACGATAAAAATAATATAGATGAAATGCTTCTTTATGACAGACAAAGAAATGAGAAGGAGGAGGTGAAGTGGAAGACAGAATGTTGAGTGAAAGGAAAGGAAATGTGATGAATTGAGATTATATTCAATGTAAAACGAGAAAATTTACATTGTTTCATCACAGTGTTTAATAGATGGCTTGTCGACTGAGGAATGACGAATTGCCTACCCGACTTTCATCACTGTTTTATATCAAGCAGTACAGTATGTCATGTCTCGGACTATCTTTTCCGATGCAGTAAGAAGGAAAACACATTCAGTGTTTTGGTGGGGAAACCTGAAGGGAAGAGACCACTTGGAAAACCTGGACATAAATGGGGTATAATAATGAAGTGGATCTAAAGGGAATAGAATTACAGAGCGCGGGCTATATTCGTTTGGATTAAGATTGGGACAAGTTGTGCGGGATTTTTAAGAATGTAATGAACTTTCGGATTCCATAAAATACCTGGAATTTCTTGATTAGTTGAGGAAACGTTAGCTTCTCAGGAAGGACTGCTCTCCATTGATTTAGTTTGTTAAGAGAGTCTGTGCAGTGTGCTTGTAAGTTTTGTTTCTATTGTATTGCTTCCGAATTTGTATTTCCTTCTGAGTCCCCTTTGTGTATTCTGTTAAATACGGAATTTTTTTTAGACAAATTTCCTTCCTTAAACAAACAGACTTGGCAGACGTCGTGCCGCCTGTTTAGGTGCGTGTGTCCGTGCGTGTCTGTGTGTCGCCCTGTTTGAATTCTCTAACAATTCGATCAATTTCCAATAAATCGTAAACGAATTTTACTGTACTGGAGGTCACCCAGGGCCATCCTTCGTAACGCCACGTGTCTGCAAAGACAGTACACGGCGGACGCACTGCATTCCAGGGCAGAAGGGACACGGGCCCCACGCATTTTAAAATAAAGAAATAATCCATGGTATTGCACTTTGAAAGAAATGCAACTTTTTGCTAATTTGGTACTTTAATAACGTGTGACATTACAATGTGGCTGCCACGCGAGAATTTCTTTCAACTCTGTGTCTGAAGACGAAAAGGAAACATTTGGAAATGATGAACATATTTACGCATTATACATAAACATTGTTCTTACGTATATAATTGCGAATTTGCCCACGATGCGAAACTTGGCCGTCATACTCAACAAAATTAATAGGTGGGGAAACTGTATTTAGGTGTCAAAGTAGTTGTTTACAAAAATGAAACTAAACAACTCTGATTCTAACAAGCAGGCTGAACTAGAAGTTTATGCAGTAGGAATATACTCATGTTTTATGAGTTCTGATGGAAAATTTTTAATTCGAACACACTAACGTACTTTCTGTAAGAGTTTTCTAGTTTGTAGGCGTTATGCCTCCTATGATAATCTTACATTCTGTTGACATAACTGAACGTATACGAACATCCCTGCGCGTGTTCTATGTAATCGATACAATTCCAATTTCAGCATCACCGGACCCTAATTACCCTTTTCGCAAAGCCATCTTGTATGAGTCTGTGATACAGTCCATACGGTTCGTTATCGCTACTGAATTTACTTTGGTATCTGATTTTAATACTAAAACCCCCGTTAAAAAATTTAACTTAATTAACAATATATGGAGAACGGAAGGTGAATTATATGGAAAATACATTAAATTATTCACATAAAAGTGATTGCAATAAAGCAGATATGTGGAGATAGCTGCAGAGTTTTAAGTTACTTCACACTATGTGTGGTTGGCTATAGAAGTAACTAACTGGATAGCTTCAGTAAATGGGGTACGGCTAAGGTAATGGAATAATTTCCCACTTGTATTGAATCCGACATTTTATTAAATTGTTCACGAGAGTTTGCCATTGAAAGCTGTCATTAGCCAGATGAATCAACTCCATATATCCATAATGCATTTCAGGATTCTTTCCAATTTTATATTCCTATCTGTATTTCGGTCTTGAAAAATTTTCTTGCGCTCAAGTATTCCTTTTAGATGTTTGTAATTTTTTATTGCCCTATATAAATGACGCAAATGTAATTTGACTATCCGATTAATATTTGGTGATGAAACACGAATACTACAGTGCTTCTCTGTCCTCCTGTCATTTCCTCTTTCCTCGGCACAGTATCTGTCTCCGTTGCCTCTTCTCCCGCAATCTGAGTTGTCTTTTTGAAGTGTTTAATATCTGAAATTGATTGTGCACAATCTGCACCAGTTTTTTTACCAGTAATTGAAAAGTTGCCCCTCATTATACTTTAATGGCCTTCGTAGAAGAACTGCCGACATCCTCATCTAGAATCTAGAGAGTAATTTTGCGCGTAAAAAGTTTCTTACTTAATAAGAACCTTCAATTTTTGAATCGCTCTGAATTCCCCGTTCTTCTTACCAACCGCCGAGGCCAGGTAACTACATAGCCTTACCAGATCAATCACTTTACGCCGAATACGAGTAGAAGCTGCCTTATGGTCTAGGAGAATTTCTGTTTTATAACTTGACAGATATCCGGAAAGTCTTATATATTATCTGGTTCCTTTTTAACGTTGTGACCCATTAACCAAGGAAGTAACAATCCGTCAAACACACTAATTATCCGCTGTCAGAAACACTGCTTTCAGCACTGTTTAACCCAAAATTTGCGTTCAGTTAAGAATAATTGCTTTTCATGCTCGGAAGCTTGCCTGTTCGAATATAAGACCAGTAAAGTTCATCGCAGCTATGAGATATCAGGACTTTCCTCGGCCGCTCTACGCAGTGTCTCAATTATGTAAGGACTGTTTCCTTCCACATCCTTTTCAGCTAACTCGGGTCTAGGCCGCCTAGTTGTTGAGGTTTCTAGATCTCACACACACACACACACACACACACGCGCGCGCGCGCGCGCGCGCACGCACACGCAACGCACACGCACACGCACACACACGCGCGCGCGCGCGGTAGGAATCCTCTGAACTAGTGAGCAGCCGGTCGCAGAGGCCGCTACTTGTACTACAAACTCAAGAGACGAACAACCGTGCCCTGAACAGATTCGAACCGGTTATTCCAGTAATCGAGCGGCTGCAGACCGACGCCTCAGACCACACGGCTGCCGGGATCCCGACAACATGCCTATCCAATAAGTAAATCGGTAGGCTATATAAGTCTTTTGAGTGATGACAAATTATTTAGAAGTATTAGATGAACATTTAGATAAACTCATTAACAGGTTGAGGCCCTCGCTCGTCTGAGTTTTTGCGCAGCTTGTGTATTCTGTTTACCGATACTGCGGGACAGCTCATCCTTCCAGTTTTCAAGGATAAAATCATCATTATTTTGGACTGCTTAATCATTGAATATGTGACCGATAGGCTGTCCCGCAACTTCCATCAGCCAGCTACCAACATATGCTACCTGATGTTCGACAAGAGCTGAGAGGCCTCAAATTTACAGCGGTGGCAGCATGAAGTCTCTCGTTTTTGAGCATTTGGACAACATGTCGTATGGAATTTCTACGAGACCTTCTAAAGTAGGTGCAACATTTTGGGGGGTCATAACTGCGATCATGTTGCACATGACGACGTGTACTTTTGTTAGAGGTGTACTAAATACATGGTGTCACATCACCTGTAAGAGAAGCTCGAATAAAAATACGTAAATTTGATGTGATTTTGACCGTGCGTCGTCGTTAATATGTGGGAATAAAATGCCAACTAGACGCAAAAGAGGTTGCATCTAGTTGGCATTTTATTTCCACATAAAAGTACGTAAGTTATTGAGGTATGTACTAAACTATGATCCATCTTATAACCTGTTTGAGACACTCAAACAACAAAGTGTTCATTGGGAAGGTGTGAGCTACAGTGCAGGTCATCGCATCACCTGTATGAAGAACTTAAGTGTCACACCTAAATGCGCCGGTTTTGTAGATATGTAACATGTTTATTAATACAGTTTGTCTGCACAGCCTTTAGCATAATAGTCCAGAATTGTGCACTCCTTCAGGACAAAACGATCAGTTTTAAAGTTAACCCTTAAACTGCCAACGACGACTATAGTCGCTGAGCCATTTAATATTATTAAATGGCAAGTAAAATTTAATCCGGTAGCGTAAGGGTTAAGACTCTGTAACTTTATGTAAAGCTTATAATCAGTAACAGAGAAGCTGGGAATATTCAGCACAGTGTCAACAAAATAGAATTAAATGTTACGAGTATTAACAACCAACCTTCACATTGAGGGAAGAACGTCGGCTGAGCGTGTTTGAGAATAGGGTGTTGAGGAGTATATTTGGGCATAAGACGGACAATGTAACAGGGGAGTGGAGAAAACTACATAATGAGGAGCTTAATGGTCTGTACTCCTCACCCAATATTGTTCGGGTGATAAAATCCAGAAGAATGAAATGGGCGGGGCATGTAGCGCGTATGGGGGAGGGGAGAGACGTATACAGGGTTTTGGTGGGGAAACCTGAAGGAAAGAGACCACTTGGGAGATGCAGGCGTAGATGGGAGGATAATATTAATATGGATCTTCAAGAAGTGGGATGTAAGGGTACAGACTGGATCGAGCTGGCTCAATATGGGGACAGGTGGCAGGTACTTGTGAATGCGGTAATGAACCTTCGGGTTCCATAAAATGTGGGGAATTTCTTGACTAGCTGAAAACCTGTTATCTTCTCAAGGACTCTGCTCCTTGGAGTATGTAAGTAAGTAAGTCAGTCAGTAAGTAAGTATTTAACAACTTGCGCCGTAGACAACCTGTTGGGGGTTTCCCGCGTCTCGGTAATCACTCAGATCGAACAAGAGTGACTCGGAGTATTGCCTGCTCTCAGACCACAGTATCCAGTATTGCCTGCTCTCAGACCACAGTATCCAGTATTGCCTGCTCTCAGACCACAGTATCCAGTATTGCCT
>JGI20166J26741_10075559_pt1 | contig 17427 bp, 10 predicted proteins | sample TergutCu122P5_FD_26741 | JGI IMG/M metagenome (IMG submission 26741)
CTGTAATGTCTTTGCTATTAGTTTCATTAATTTGCTTGGTATCCTGAAGTTGTTTAGGCATTTGAGTATTTTGTCTCTATGCACAGTATCAAAGGCTTGTTTGTGACATGACACTGACAAGAAATTTTTGAGGAATGACATAAACCACTCAACAAAGAATAAGCCTATAAAAGCACAATTATTTAACTGTATGTGCCATGTACTGTGACATTCAATGACTGCATCTTGCCCAGAGAATGTGATTGTATATTTTGTATGAGTCTCAGAATAAACAGCTATTGTTTTCATAAAGTTGACCTTTGGAATTGATAGTTTTTGGTGAGGTAGGAACTGAATTTTTATTATTGAAATTAATTTGAGGCTTTGAAGGGGTAGTTATATTCAGAGGGCCAACCATAAGTTATTACAGTATTTTGGTACATGTTGGCTAGTACCATGCAACTTCGTGCAAGGATGCAGAAATTGATGTGTAGCTTTGTAGAATATTGTAAGAAAGGGTAAGGTGCTGTAATGTTTATATCTTATTGAGGTATGTTTGAAAAACAGCATGTTTATACGGATTTAAATGTTTTGTTTTATGATTACATTTTTTTATCCTAATATTTTTGGGATGTTGTAGGTGGGGAGGTTTTGTACTACTGCATTGTCCTATGATAAAGTATACTTTTGTTTCCTCTTTAGTGTGCTTATTGGCTTTGGATGTGTTAAAAAAGAAAGTGACCATCATAGAATATTCTGGCACTACTGTTGGTCATGTGCTTTGCAACAGTTTGAGCTTAGCACTCTGCCAGTCAGCCAGGCAAGAAACATGCTAACTCAGACCTTTCTCTATTACTCAACTTTCTGCAACATACTTTAGAAAGTTTAGCCATGTGTGTCTTGCACAATGGGAATGTGGTGGGTTCTTGCTTTTTAATTTTACTTCCAAGTGACATGTGGGAAACTTGCCAAGTAAATGTCTTGAAAACCTACACAGAGCTTTTATTTTGAGTATTGAGACCATGAATATGTTAAGTTGAAAAGTAGGACAGTTGACATACCATCATCCATATAGTTACATACATAAATTAATTTACACCTGCATAGTAATCATACTCTAATTTTTAACTCAGCGGTTACCATGTACATTGGCTGAAGTGGTGACACTTCTGATGTGTATTCAGGTGGTTTGTGGTTTGAGTCTTGGCTGTGAAACTGAATTTTTGTGGTTATCCCTAGTCCCTCCAGTCAGATGCTGAGATAGTAAAGATAATTTTTTAATCACTGGATTGAGCACTTCAGGGGGCATGGCTTCATCAGTCACTCTGCAGCAGTGGTGTCTTCTGCGATGAGCAGTCTGGTGATTTTTTTCTTGTTCCCTCAAATTGGTCCACAGTTATTTCTACATCCTTATTAATTCATTATTCACTGTCATATAATCATTCAGTGGTACAAAGCCTGAATTGCTTACATCAGGGGTGTAAACGCTTTCCAAAAATCTGGGCACCACAAGGGTGACATGAAACAAGTTATATACTGAGGATCCACATTTGTTAGGTGCCACCATACAAACTAGTCACCATAGTGACCTGGCACCCAGGATTTGTGCACCTCTGGCTTACATCATTATTAAATAAGTTAACAAATAAATAAGTAAATGAATAAATAAATAAAAATAAATTCCCTGAACAGATGAGTTTTGTGCAAACACATATGAAATTTGTTTGAAAGATTGCATGTTTCAGTTCAGTTTGTGATATCCTATAGTCCCCTCCTTCGCTTACTGGGACATATTTTGAAATACCCTGAGAATTATTCAGTCATCTATTTGTATGTTTTGAATGTGTCTATGTGAATTGTGTTATGGATGTAATTGATGTGACTCTAAGCTGGAAACAGTCTGTCACTACAGAAGATTTAGTGATTTTCCTTCAGTCATACCAAGAGAATGCTGCAATTTGACCTTTGTCCATTCACCTCTTACCTTCCAGTTCACATTTTATCACTTATATTTATTTGGACTTTTTCAATTGTGGCCACACACATACACCACACAGTGATTTGGAAACTTCGTGCTTCTGGAACATTGTGTGGTTTTGTGTGTTGTGACAATGGAAAAAGTCCTAATGAATATAAGTTACAATACCTATGTGAAACCATTGTCAGGAATTTATATGACTTTCCTCTTCACTTCATTGGTGTTCCTCACATTTCATTGCACAATATGTATTTCATAAGGCGATATAAAACTGTTATCCTTTAAACAACTGGGTTGGTATTTAAATTTTAGCACTGGGTTTATGGAAAGTGTATTATTTGAATAGAAGAAAGTTAGGAAATAAATGGTGTTTTTTGGGAAATAAAACAGAGTTTATGCTGTATGTCTTAAAAATGCAGTAAATTTTCTTGCTGTCCAAGTGTATAAAATGAATTTCTAGGGGTGTTTTTCTACCTGTGTTAGCATATGCAAATGTAGGTGGTTTAAAGGTTCAACAATGTTTGGAATTGTGGAGTTGAGTAATTTACATGATGTAGGCCAGTGTGTGGTAAGACAATATAAACAAAGAATTGTCACTGGTTTTAATAATTCGGCTGTTTAGTAAGCTTCTAAAAGTTAGTGTGATTTGTTAAGTAGGAAACTGTATGTTTGTGGTGTGTGGTAAATTGTAATTAGGTTTTTGCATTTTTCCACATAATTCATAAATGTGTATTTTGCATGTTCATAATTTGGCTTGCGGGTTATAGCCACATTCTGTATTGTTCTTCCAACATCGCAGCCCACATTGCAGTTGCCATCGTCATTATGAATGTTGCAGGACAGTGACATAACTTCGGCACACAGCGTGGCTGAACTTTGATAGCTGAAATTACATGTCAGATACAGGGTACAAAATCTAAGGGTGGTTATATGAAATTAATTTTTAATTTAATTAATGGAAAGGCTACTTTGTGTGGCATGGGTGGAGTGGAAATATTATTTCATTTAATATAAGCTGAAGTACAGATACGTGTTGTCATCAGGTTTAACTTCAAATCTCACATTGTCAGCATGTTTGTAATTGTTGACGTATGAACAATGTAATATGTGGGTATGTTTATGATCTATTTCCTAACCAAATTTTATGTTCCTAGCTGATGTGGTTCATAAGCAACTGCAATCAAACCAAATGGTGAAGAAAAAATTTTTGCAGTCATCATTTTACATATTGCAAATCTATTAATTAAACAAAAGTTGCATGATTGTTAATAGTTTTACATTTTTTATTTATATCATATCAGTCAAGTCTACTTTTGCTTTTCTGGCAGGCTTTCAGTAACATATTTTTGTGCTGTATCATTTTCATGCACTTAGTTACATGGATATGAAAGTTCTCATGCATTTTGTTCCTCAGCTGTACCAATATTATGAAGTGATGTTCAGGATAAGCATTCACCAGCTGTTCGAATATTGCATACAGTATTCAATCTAAGCATTTTCCAGCTGTCTGGCATTAGAGACACAAGAGTTATACTTACATATTTGCATGCTACTCGTTCTAAAAATGTGGATGAAGTTCCCAACTGAAGTGTGTGCCAATTGTTCTAGTGCTATAGTCACCACATTTAACTAACCTAAATGGTTATCAGCTGTTCTGATATCTGTACTGAACTTTAGCATTTGCTGACTCTTCTAATATTAGGGACAAACTTTTCAGTATGTTTGCCAGCTGTGTCCATATTACAGAGCATTCATGTTAAGTGTTTGCCTGATTTTCTGACCCTAGAAGCAAAATGTTCAACCTCAATATTTACCAGATGTTTAGAATGCTATTTATATATGACTGTTAGGGCCATTTGAGTGCTAAGTTTCTTGTCAAGTGAATCTCTTTCTTGTTAAGACTCTGTGTGCAATCAGTCTTGTCATAGGTATCATGACTTATGGCCAGATATTTTATTATGTTAATTCCCAACTTTCTGATATAAGGTCAGCATGAAACAATACCCATTGTAATATTCTGTGTTGTAATAAGTCTTGTAATTGATTTGGAGGCTTCAGGGACTCTTCTTGGAGTAAAATAATGCATAGGAACTGTTCATGTCTGTATTTCATTTATGTTGCAAATGCATCTGTTTACAGTTTTCATTTGGCATTAGATTTTTATGGGGCTAATGTGCGATAATTTAGGTCCTAGTACTGACTTGTATCCATGAATGTTATAAAAGTATGTAGTGGAGATTGAGAAATATTTATTCACTATATTGATTTAAAAACATTGTCATCAAGCAGGGGTAGGTGATGTATGCTGGCAAGCTATTGTGATGTTCCTCAGCTGTAAGAGAAGCTGGATGCTCTGCTTTATGGTACAAGTGCAGCCAGCGGAGATTGGGGTTGGTCCTTGCTACCATGATGTTGGCTGTATCAATCCATGCTGCATGTGTTGGCTGCTGAGGCAGGATCAATAGTTTAGCAATGTGCTGCCCTGCAGCTCACCATTACTACACATAGCATCTCTTCTCTGCCTCCCACCCCATCAACTGCTGCTGCAACCTCTCTCACTCGCTCTCTCTCTCTCTCTCTCTCTCTCTCTCACCCACTCACTCACTGTTCCTCCCCTCCATCTGCTCCTAGAGAGGAAGGGGGGTCACACCTACACAAATTGTTGTCAATGGAAAATGTGTTTTTGTGCACTATATTCCATTTTTTGCATCTGGGGACAGAGATTTCTGTGGAAATAATTCCTGTTTAACTGGCTGTTTGGGATTGAAAGGATTTGATTAAAAGGAAGAGATTCTTTTTGAACTCTTAAAAGCACTTTGAGTCTCATTGGTACTCATCATTTGGGCTGCAGAGACATGTACTTTATTATGTATTCTTATGATATTTTTGTATTAAATGATATACTTTAATTGCATTAAATATGTTTTAATGGCCCAAAACTTCTAGTCTGCTTGGAATATTACATGGCTTTATTGTAGCTGTTACAGCTCTTACTATGTTTTCAAGTCAGGAAACACATTCTTGTTGTATTTTAATTTAGAGATTCATGTTATTCATACTGGAAGGGTCACAGAATTTTGTATTTAATATTTCACATTGATATGTGTATAACCTGCTCTAACCTGCTTTTACAGTCCTTCAGTATGTGTCTCAGTTTTATTTTAATGTGTTGCTGTGTATACAATTCTGTTACATCTGCAGCATATTTTACTTTAGTAAACAAGATGCACAATGTCATGTCTAGATGTCAGTGCCTCTAATGTAATATTCTATATTCAGTTTTATATGTTGATGGTACAGGAGGTGAACATGATGAGTTAAATGCAGATTGATGTGGATAAAATCATGTGAACACATGACCAAGTAATAGTTAAGTTTCAGTAGTGGATAAAATGATTTACAGTGTGCTGTTTGCATTAGGATTAGAGGAAGTACTGTTAATGGGAACATTTCCAGTAATAAACAACATAGCCACAACAGTTTTTAAATTTAAAGCAGGATAAGAGAGCCAGACTTCAACTTTTTGTTTACCGTTTTTGATCTGTTATGTGCTTGACACACTAATTAGCATGGGGCATGACTCAAGGTCTCTAAATGATTTATATAACATAATGGCTAAAAAGAATTAAGCAGTTAACTGGATCTTGGAAATTTGACTTTGTTTGAAAAGATGATGGTATACCGCTGGTTTGGCTGGCATTTTTAAGGAAGCAGTTGTGATCAGACATGTTTAAGTCAGACTGCTCCTCCCAAAAGTCTTTTTAAACTATTTTAGCAACAGCAGAACATTGTTTTATGTAAAATGATGAGAAGATGCTTATAATATGAATTTGAAGGATGGGCAGTGGCGATGAAAAATTTCATGATACTAAGGAAAGTCACTAAAATCCAGGCAGATTAGCTAGGACTAATGAACCTGGTTACTACCCAGATAGAGAGTCATCTGTTACATCTTTGCTGGCCCTTTTTGTGCGAATGCATGGTAGATTTTCCTTTAACCAGCCAACAGTGTTCTTTCCTGCTGTTATATTTTTTGTTTCTTATTTTATGTAATGATTGTCTTTGCCAGCAAATAATATTTCAATGGAAGAAAATTAACAAATTTGAAATTTTTAATGGGAGTGAAGGATTATGTTGTGGAATTCTGAGGCATAGCACTGTCAGAATCTGAAATGGAGACAGTATGTTCTTCCAAAGTGATGATACTGACCTACAAAATGACATACTTTCATACCAGGAAGGCCAGTATAAGAAAAAGCCTTGTAATGTTATTACTTTTAGTTGAATTGGCTACAGCCATTTTCTGGGCAACATACATAATTCTGTACAGAGTAATAAAAATCTTGGAGTGGTTGTGAGTTCAGCTGCAAAGGTACATAATGTTTTAGGTATGAAACTTTTCCAATCCTTGTGTACCTTTTAATTTCTTAATGACATTCAAATGGTATGTAAGGATGTAATTACTGTCACTATAATATTGGTAATAATTATGCATAATAATTTGTTCCTTTCCCAGATCAAGAGCGATGAAGTTGCTGAGCCTGGACCAGCTGTGTAACCTGCTGAAGTACGCTGTATCAAGAATGAAAACATACTCTGGGGTGAGTGTTGTAACCTCTTTTCTTGGCATGGCAGCTGATATATCTGAGTCCTGTCCAAGAATCCTTTTTTGTACATAACATTAGAATGCTTGCAGTCAAGTAACACTGTAAGATGTCATCAGTATCTTCTTGTGTACATTCCAAAATACTAGGTATTAAGCTGTATAAAGCTGTTATTTAGCTTAATACTTCATATGAGTGAGAAATGTCTTTTGCCATGATGGTAACAGGTATGAAGGAATTACATGACAAGGAATTTTGTGAGTTATTTCTTTCTTCTACAGTAGTGAAATCATTTGTATGATACCAGTATTTAGTTGAAATGGGGAGATAAGTTCTTCCAGAATTTTGGTAGGCAACAGCCATTGAGAGTGACAGTTTACGAGTAAAAGGCCAACAATAGAGGAAAATTGATATTATAACAGTTGAAAGGGAAATAGATTTTGGTGGTGTGGTAGATGAACATTGCAGGTGGTTGGTTTGCATGGCTTGAATAATCCACCACAGAATAAAGCCTGGGGACTGTAGGAATACGTAATAGGGACATAGTTTTGTCTGTGCATGTATGTAACATAGCATTCTTTACTGATTTCATGTGCTGTAATGACAAGAGTGAAATGCCAAACAGCTACTGCAAGGTAGTAGTTATACTTGTAGGTTTCTGAAGCTATGAAGTTTTGTTATTTGAAGGTCAATGAAGTAGAGTAGTTTATGGCTTTGAATATATTTTTTAAAATTTGTTTAAATGCTCAGGCTTCTGAAGCTGACACAAATGTTTGTTGTATTTTTGCCTCCTGTTTTACATTGGCATGAAATTGGGCCTGTCACATTAAGGGATGAACACAGCTGAAAGCATTCAAGTTCAGGGTGTGGAGGAAGATATTTGGACATCAGAGGGAGGAAGTAATGGGAGGCTGCAGAAAATACATAGTGAGGAACTTTATGATTTGTATTCCTCACCAAATATTATTCATGTGATCATATCAGGTCTAATGAGATAATTGGGACCTGTTGCATGTGTGGGAAGAAGAGAAGTGCCTGGAAGTTCCTGGTTTGAAAGAGACCACCTGGAAGACATAGGTGTAATTAGAGGGATAATATTAAAATGAATGTTAAAGAAATAGAATGGTAGTGTGTAGACTGGAATTTTCTGGCTGAGTTTAGGGACCTGTGGTAGGCTGTTTTGAACAAAGTAATGAACTTTTGTGGTCCTTAAAATATGTGGACTTTTCTGGACTAGTTGACCTGTTAGCTTCTCAAGAAGGCACCGCTCTGTGGAGTTAGGTACATTTCCAGTAACAGATATGAATATGAAGGTGACATTTGGCCATTCATCACCCAAATATTTATGTACCTCTTTTGACACAACATAATATGGGTTGTTAATTAAATGGAACTGAGCCATAATTCACTGGGTTTATGTTAATCAGTACCTCATTAGAGCACGGTCTTACCTTTTCTGAATGGGTTAAGCCGTTAGGTAAGTGCATAACCATTGTTTGTGTGATCTAAGTTAAAAAACCACACTGTGAGATGTAAGTTATTCAGATTGATGAATGTTAGAATTAAGGTCCTCTTTTGGGACATGTCAGTGTGTAGTTAGATAGATAAATACCAGCATTTCAGAGGATACTGCTGCCTCCAACTTAAGATGAGAGAGAGAGAGAGAGAGAGAGAGCATTACAGCCTAGAAGACTAACCTAGAATTTGGTTCATTATACATGTTGCTGAATGTGTCTTCCTCTTTCATCTGTATAATTTTCTTCTTTTCTTTATCAGATTTTTGTATAAGTTATTCCTATTTTCATTCTTTATATTAAATTCTGCTTGTTAAGAGGCTTTATAGATGTGTTTGTTACTAAAATGCTTTTCAGTTTGTTTCATATCTAAGGATTTTACAGCTGTTGATGAAGGTAATTGAAAGAATTCTTCTTCTAGAAAGATTATACTGGTAATTGACCAGATGTGCCAATGGTTGAACATAATTGGGTGATTATAATCAGAAACAGGGTATAAACCATTCAGGCTTGTTCTGTTTTCATGAGTGTTGGTCTCCATCTTATCTGTGGTAAACCAGTACATCTTCTGTTGATCAGAGTGTGTTCATTATGCATGTATTGTTCATTTTTTAAATGTTGCATCCTCTTGCATCTGTAATATACAATAATTTCATTTAAATTCTTTACTGTTAGTTTTCTTTTTTCTTCATTTGTTGGATGGTCACATAATATTTACTCTGCAACTGACCTTTAAACTTTCATATCCTCATGGTAATGGGGAGTAAGGTCATTGTTTTGTCAAGCCAACTAACTGCATGGAATTGAGCCCTTTGGTAGCTGCTAGTCCCTCAGTTGGTCAAGAAATTTACTATTTTTATGGGACCCAAGGGATCATTACCATGTTCACAAGAGCCCACAGTCTCCCTGCCCTGAGCCAAATGAATCCAGTTTACACCCCCTACCATCCTGTTTCTTTATAATTCATTGTAATATGATCCTCCCAACTACACCTGTGTCTTCCAAGTGGTCTTTTGTCTTCAGCTGTCCCCTCCAATAACCTCTATCCACTTATGCCACAGACATGCCAGATTCCATGCCCATTTTGTCTTCCCTGATTTGATCACATGAATAATATTTGATGAAGAGTATAAATCATGAAACCTTTCATTTGGCAGTTGTCTCCAGTCTCCTGTTATTTTTTACCTCTGAAGCCCAAATATCTTCCTCGGCACCCTATTTCCAAGAACCCTCAACCTGTTTTGTGAAATGTGTTTGCTATTATCAAACATATTGCTAGGATTTTGTGTAATTTGTATAAATCACCTATATATTATACAGGGTGGTTTAAGAGATTTAAGCAATTGGGACATTTATTGTGAAACAACTGACAATGATAAACTGAAAATCAGGACACAGTGTTAAAGAATTCAACCATGTCCTTTATCCAGTGTTCCATTTGTGGATTCCCACACATAATAGAATTATTGCATTTCTTGCAAGACTTTTGCAGCATATCATGACCTCATCCAGTATAATTCCTTAATCTTCCAATAAAATATTTAGTATTTCTTTTAAACAATGGTCTGTCATCCCATTTTGACAGTAATGTCATAAGATTCCTGAATGAGCAGTTGGCTGAAGGGGCCCATTTTCCCTCCTTCTTCATTAACTGTACCTAACCCCACTGAACAAAGTCTTGCAAGAAATAGAAACTCAAAAGTTGGGGGGGGGGCATGTTATTCATTCTGCCTATGGTCTAATTTTTAGCTTACAGTTTTTTTTTTCCCCCTTAATGTTTCCAGTTTCTTGAAAGGTTTGTAATTATCCTTTGTATTACTTTCCTTGAGTTTAGAGATTGCAGCTAGTGTTACTGTATGCAAAGTGTGTATGAAAGTAATTAAAGATAAGTATAACTTGCACTTGGAATGGATGTTGTCAATTAAATTAATTGTTTTATTTAGTGAGAGGTGGAGAGGGGGGCTGCTTTGTTAATTTATGTGCTGTGCTTTGGTTGTCATGTCACACGTTCATGGCAGTTAGAAGGATCTGTGAAGCCTGTATTCATTGCATATTACAGAAAACATCATACTGTAACTTTGAGTCTTATACATACTATGGAGGAGAAGTGAAGCATGTTTCAGGGTGTGGCTTTAAGGAGTAACTCTTCTTGTTATAAGGTAATGCCAGTACATAACTTCACAGTCAAGTCTGATCGGTTCATTAAGAGAAACATTGAGCCCTACCCACCTTGCCTTTGTTTCTCCCCTTGTTAAATGTGTGGGTTAGCTGACCAGCTAAGCCAGGAGCAAGCTTGGCATTCACCTGTTGACCTTGGGGAGAGAAGTGGGAGAAGTGTTTTGAATGTAGATTCATTTGTACAGTAGGGGAATCATATAATTCATACTATTCGTTTGGTTAACAAATGTTTTGCATGCTTATGAGCTGCATCATACTGTCTTACAAATGTGAAGGTATAGCCACTTTGCACTTCTTACCACACATTCAAAATATATTTTTTCCATTTATTTATGAATTATTTAACAACACTGTTTGTCTGTGAGACTCTACAGCACAATGATTCTTGATTTGGGATGCGAGGCATGCCAAATTTTTCATAATTTTACTGGCAATATAAATAACCTACTTGTTTTGTTTTACTGCACTACAGGCTGGCAGGTCACGGGTTCAATTCCCAATGGTGTCATTGGAATTTTTAATTGACACAATCCTTCCAGCCACACTGTGGCCCTGGGGTTGACTCAGCCTCTAACAGAAATGAGTACTAGGAATATTTTCTGGGGGGTAAAGGTGGCCAGTGCGTAGGGCTGACAACCCTACCATCTTCATGTGCAGATTGTCATGAAATTTGAGAGCCTCAACCTCCTGGAACCCGCAGGGCCTGTCCAGGCCTGTAATGGGATTGCCTTACCTTTACTTGTTTTGTTTTGTAATTATATATTTTATGTGTGAAAAGTGACAAACTTCAACAATTTTTATTACATTGGTTCTTAGCTTGGGATACAAGACACACTAAATTTTTTATAATTTTACTGTGAGATTAAAATAGATTTTTAATTGTAGCTCTTGCAGTTTACAGTTATATCTCAGGTTTAAAAAACTTACCTACTGTAACAAATTTTGAAATGGGTTTGAGAACACAAGGTTGTGAACTGCAGTAAATAGTAGAACCACTGATGTAGTTTAAATGATAAGGTGACAAATGAACTGGAAGGGAATATGGAGGAAAGCAGTCATGGTGTAATCTGAGGTACTGGTCTCTGTGCTGAGACTGGAACATGTGACACTTCAAATATGAAGTAGATAGTGCAGACCAGATGTTAAGTTACACTTAAACATGTTTGCAGTTCAGTAAGTTACAGCTGGGACATTATACATATTCTGAGAACTAACTGACTGGCAAGGAAGGAAGCAAGCAAACCAGCAAGCAGACAGATAGACATGCTAACTAACTAACTAATTAACCAACTAACTAACTACCTGACTACATGGAGCAGAGGCCTTCTTGAGGAGCTTATAGTCAAGAAATTCCCTGCGTTGTGTGGAACCTGAAGGCTCATTATTATGTTCACAGGAGCCCACCACCTGTCCCTAACCTGAGCCAGATCAATCCAGCCTAAGCCCCCTGAAGAACATATTTTTAGAAGATCCATTTTATTATTATTCCCACCTGTGCGGCAGTCAAGCACCTTCTATATTTATGTAACTCATCTAACCTATGTTACCCATACTTTAAGCTTGCGCTCCAGATTCTAAGGCATGATGAGAGTAGTCAGTGTTCTGGAATACCTTATGTGCAAAAAAAATCAACTTCTGTCTTTTTAGACTATTCTGCTTCTTGAAAAGGTGTATGAGATAACAGTGTAGTCTGCATGTATGTCCACCCCATTCAACTTTTGAACCATATGACTGATTTTCGTGGTATGGATGTTATGCCTTTGTGGGCCACCGTAACTTTTAATATTCTAGTCAGCAGTAACAACAAATTTGTGTGGCAGGAGTGACATCAGCATCACTTACCTTAGGGCATTGTTTCCCAATTTCAGTTGGCGATAGAACTCCTTTGCATTCTAAACATTTTTGTGGAATTCTTCAATAAAATTCTTGTATATGAAGCTGAACAAGATAGACAATGTACATACATTGCATTGTGGTGCATTTTCATTACCATTTTTTCCATGGAACTGCAACAATACATTTCTTTTTTATTGTTGGTATAGCTGTAGTTGTCAACAGTATAAAAGTGTTCAGTGTTGCCATGTAAATACAACATTGGGTTTTCTCTGCAGTGTTGCGGAGCTACAAAATATTTTGTTCTGCTGTAAAAATAATAAGTATGAAATTTTAGTATATGTGTCTGTTGTCTTAGTTATCTGCAATGAAAATCATATCTTTTTTTCTGCTGTATTATATTGTCATCTGTGGCCTGTCTGGCCATTGTCTTCCACATTGTCTCATAAATGACACAATTTTCAGACAACATTTACTGGACATACAGTTGTTTTGATTTTCTCTGCAATTTTTGTGTGAAGTGTTCAGAAGAATTCAGTGAGATGTTGTTATAAATTTGCATAGGACGTCACATAAAATACCCGTTATTCTTGTCAGATTTGAATGAAACTTGGATTTTTTTCAACATATTGTCAAAAAATGCTCAATATCAAATTTCATGAAAATTCAACCAGTGGGAGCTGAGTTGTTCATGCGGACAGATGGACGGATGGACCGACAGACCGACAGACACGATGAAGCAGAGGGTCACTTTTCGCCATTTTGCAAACACATAAAAAATTAGGCCAGAAATAGTTTCTGATATATATACATTAAAGAAGGACGTGAGATTATCATGTTGCATGTACAGTAATACCGTCTTCAGACATGACTGGAAAAATTCCAACCAGTGAGGCTTGTTAAAGAGGACAATGTGTTACAAGGGTAAGCTTGAAAACATGGTTATTTATAACAGTGTTATGAAATTGACATTCACTTTGCTGGAATACTATTATGTGTAAGTTCTGTTTTAAATGATCCCTTTTCACTATCATACTACATTTTAAGTCTTATGTTCATTTGTGATTTTGGTACTTGCTTCAACACAAGGCCACATTTGTGTATTTCTACAAGCAAAACTGCTAGATCATCAGCCAACTTTAGGCAAAACTGTTCTATAAACAGTGATTCTGATTTACTGTATCTTCCAGTTTTTACATTTTTCCAGCTCAGCTGTTGTACTACAAACTGAGTATTGTGTCTTATATTTGAAGTTGACACAAAAATGCCAAGTACGAAATTGTTTTTCAGGAGGAACATTTTAAGTAGCAACCACCATGTTTATAATGTTTTGCTTTTCTTGAATTGACAACAGCTGATGTTTTATGCAATTTTTTGAGGTAGTGGTCATTTTCATCATGCGTTGTGTAATTAATGGCTTTACATGACAGAGACATGTATGCAGTTTTAAATTAACACAAGATATATAAGTACCGCGCACAGAATAGTTCAAATTATTGTTTAAAGTGAAGTGGTTGCAGTCATAACATGCATTTTTAATCCATAGCTCCTTCACATTTTTAATTACATGATATGCATTTGTGAAAATAGATGACAATTCTGTTGGAACATGATGTCTTTCACATCAGTTTCCTTGGGTTAATGGTCACTAGTCCATGGTGGAAAGGAACTTGGAAGTTAACCTTTATGAACTGAAGGCATTATTTCATCACTGTATTTGGAACAAATCGTTTAATCTTGTATTTTAAAAAGGTACTAGAAAGGTATTTTTAACCTTATTATTCCATTTTTGGAATAATATTGGTATAGTTCATAACACTAATATTTCTTTTGGTGTATCTGATATGTACTTGATAGTGGCTGATCTGGACAACTGAAATGTGTAGTAGTGTGTAGGAAAAGACTATTGTTTGGTTGGACAATTAGCACCTTGCTGAGAAATACACAACAGCACGATGTCACCAGAGGTAAATTGTTACATTGTGAACTTACTATGGTTAGGCAGGAAATTCTTGTAAGGGGGAGGAGACACGTTACAAGGACAGTATATGTTAATCTTATGGGAAATTATTCTGATGCCATAGGTGGGCAGACATCTTAAGCAAGGTTGTCTTAAGTGGGTTTCATTGTATTCAGAAAAAATAGTGAGCCATACCATTGGTCAGGCAGTTAAGTTACCAGTCTCTTACTCTTAAGGCCTGGGTTTGTCCCATGCCAGTCCATGTGGCATATGTTGTGGACATAGTGACATTGGGACAGGTTGCCCCCTCAAGTACTTCACCTCTCAGTATCATTTCTTCAATGCTCCATACATGTTCCTCTGTCACTGCTGCTATATGATGTTAGCAGTATCATTAAATAGCATGCTCAAAGAACGAGAAATATAAAGCCACATTTCATATGTTTGAAAAATGAACCTTAATAACTAGTATGATGTTCAATACAGGAAGCTTGTTTCAAAGATATTGTTGTAGCATTTATTCTAGCATTTCAAGAATTCAGAAATATTTGAATGGACGAATGAATGAATGAATGAATGAATCACTGTGACATAAAAATTATTTAAATGAAGATTACAGTAATATTTAAATTTTTATTATTTATATTGTAGTGTAAATTTATTGCAGAATCCTTATTGTCACTTTGGAGTTCTGCAGAATACCATTTGGGAAACATTACTTAAGGGCGTAAAATGATTATTGTAGTAGCACTGCGAAGTTGTGGAACTTTGTTAAGGTAACATTTTTGTAGAATGTAAAATTGCACTATGGGGGCAGTATAGAATTTTTTTTTTTTACTTATGTTTTGACGGTAAACTTAACCACGTGCATAATTAAACATGTCTTCAAGGGATTTGGGAGACTGGAGGTATAGCTCTACACATTCATTACCACAGCACAGATGAAGATGTGCCGGGAAAGACTGAAGTTAACAAAGTCCTTGGCTGTATAGCTGGTGTCTGTACTTAGTTTCGTTCCCAGAGGGCTACCCATCTGAATTGTTGTGTGTGATTAATGTGACTGTTATGCCTCATTTCACATTTTATCTGGACTAACTACATGGAGCAGAGTCCTTCCTGAGAAGCTAATAGGTCCTCAGCTAGTTTAGAAATTCCTTGCGTCCTATGGAATGTTCAGTACCACATTCACAAGAGCCATTCGCTTGTTCTATCCTGAGGCAGGTCAACGCAGATCATGCCCCCATCCCACTTCTTGAAGATCATTTTAATATTATCTTCCCATTTATGCCTAGGTCTTCCATGTGGTTTCTTTCCCTCCGGTTTTCCCACCATTTCCCTGTATGCACCTCATCTTTCCCCCCATATGTGCTACATGCCCCCCATATCTCATTATTCTTGATTTGATCACCCAAATAATATAATTAATAATGTTTCATAATCTTATCACAGATGTCACAGTTAACTGTAGTAGGGATGAAAGATATTTCTGTGTGGCAAGAAGCTGACACGTATTTTCTAGAGAAAAATTAAATTTTGTCCCAAGCCTAACACCATTTCATGAAGCGATATTGGAGATACGAGGGTCATGGTCTAGTCTCCTTGATTCCCAGAGATACCGCTGCTTGTACTTGTAACCATCAAATGTCCCACCACTATTTTTTAGGTGGTGATTAACAGTAGAGCTCAGCTGCCATTGCATTGTATTGTACCTGGCCAACCAGTCACTCGCTGACATCAGTAGCATAGGTTTTGCAAGTTGAATGTCTGTAATTGTGTACACATACTAGATTTTTGGTAGCAGTAAGACTTGATAATGTTGGGCAAGGTTCATAAGTTGGGTGTGTGGTGTCAGTCCTTGAAGAATTCATGGTGAATGCAAGTTTCAGATTGTTCCATATCTCAAGTGGTAGTTGCTGGCTTCTTAGCATGAGGGCCTGCGTTCAGCACTGGGTAGTTCATGTGCATTTTGTGGCATATGAAATGGCATAAGGACAGGGTTTTCTTTGAACACTGTGATTTCTTCTTGCCAGTTATCAGTTCCATTGATGCTTTTACCCATGTACTGTGTGAGGTATGTTTAGTAGGCCATTTTAGGGAACAGCAGTAGGACTGAAAAAACTGTGGGTGTTGTCAGGCTCTTCTGATCTTCTACAGTTCATATTCCAGCTAAGTGCTGGATGACTGGTGTTTCATTCTGAGCAGAAGCAAGATTTTTCTGTGCAGTACAAAGTTCACACCAGATCTGGGACACATTCCCTTCCAGTGTTTACTGGGGTTATTTCTGTGATGCTGTGGCCAGAGCAGGAAACCAACTGCCTACCTGTGTGATGCTTATTGCATTTGCCAGTATTCATCCTCAGTTCTTCTGGTAAATGTTGGTATATTTTCTAGAAATGGGGCTGTTTGCTTCACCTCGATCCTTTCTAGTGGAGCTGTGGAATTCATACATCATGTTCATAAAATGTCTGAACCAACCAATCCTTTTCCCTGAGCCAGGGTGCTTAATGAAGTAAATGTGATGATCAGGTGTAATCTTAGTGATTGCCAGATTCGTGTCACTGCTTAAGCAAATATGACGAATTGTAAACTGGCTGCTACAATTAGTTTGAAAAATATTCAAGTGGAACCCAAGTTTGGATGGATGCCCTGTTTAGCAGTGTGAGAATTCGGATAAGAATCAGAGCATGATACTTGGGTGGTAAATTTTGCATACTTTTGCTGTATGACTAATGGCCCATGGCAAGAGTTGGTGGGGGGCGTGGCTGGGAAAGGAGGCAGCTCAGGCAGACGACTGCACTTTTCCCATCAATCAAGTTGATTCATAACACTTTACAACTGTGCTGTCTAGTAAATTCTTTGTGTAACAATTCCTTCTAGAATTCAGAAACCATTATCTAGGCATCCCAAGCCAGTGCCCAGATCAGAAATAACCTTATATCAAGCTTGTATAACTCACATGGCCGAGAAGATTGATTTGAGTCTTTTATGGCTTTGATTAGGTTATGACACCATGTACTGTGATAGGTGGATCCTAACATTTCTCAGGAACATAGAGCTTCCATCTTCAGGAATATGAAGGTAGTATGTATCTTGTCTCATTAACACTAAAATGTACCAAAGTATAGTGTGTCACGGCTCTGGAAGATGTTATTCTTAATATTTATGAACTGTGAGAACCTTAGCTCTCACAACATTAATGTGGGTTGGAATAGACCTTAATTGCTTTCGTGAATTAACAACAGCAGATGAATTTGACGAGACGTGCCAACTTGATGCAACATTTATGATTTATTCTCATAAGTAGCCTCTACATGTTTCGGACATCTATATGTCCATCTTCAGGAGTTTTTTATATACAGGTTGTTTACTGCTGCATGTGGT
>JGI20166J26741_10076670_pt1 | contig 17423 bp, 15 predicted proteins | sample TergutCu122P5_FD_26741 | JGI IMG/M metagenome (IMG submission 26741)
ATTATACAGTGGTTGCTGCGTGTGGTATTTTGTGCTGTGGTTTTTCAAGTAGCTGGTCTGGTGTGGAGCTGAGGGTTATGCGTCCGGTTTGCAAACCGGAGGCATGTTCATTTCTTAAATCCTCATTATCTGCCATGTTTTTCAAACCCCAGGTCTCAACCATATTATTCCACTTCTCTCATGCCTTGTACAGACCTCTAGATACTACTCCCAGCCTCACTTATATTTCAGTTCACAAGAGTAAAACAAAGAATTCTCTTGATTAATACTGACAGACAAGTCATGTCTTTTTGTATCATTACATACTTCTTTAATTGTTCTACAAATCCAGTTTATAGTTACTGTTGCTTGGCCCTGCCAAGTAAAAGATAGTAAAGATTTTTTTTTAATTCTTAGCCAACTCAATTTCCATAATTTGTCTGTCCATTTGTAACAACTTATGATGTTATGACCCTTCATTTGTAACAACCGCAATCAAAATGTTGCTACCATACACAGTACCATTCCTCTTCTACTGTTCTTCCCCCATTCCAATTTGGCCACCCAATTATATTGGGATAATACCCCCCTATACCCTGAACAAACATGCCCATGGTCCTTCTCAATCACTGTTTTACCTTTCAGTGCAAAACTAAACAAGTGTTGCAAAATTTGTTTCATTCCCATGACATGCATTTAATAGAAGACTAGCAAATTAACAACTACTACTCTAAAATTACAGTTTGTGCAGTATTCAATTATGATGTCAGGATTTGTGGTGCATGCGTTGTTTATTCTTAACTATGCATGACGGTACATGCTGATGAGCTGGGTGACTCGGCGTGTAAAAGAAAACATTTTTCCTCTTCTTTTCTTTGTTTCTTTCTTTCTTCTTTCTCTTCTTTCTAATACCCCTTTTGTCCCATTTCCTTCTGCTTCAAGAGCAGGTAGCATAGTCAGTATAGTGACTAGGTTATGGGCTGGACAGTCCAGGGTTTGAATGCTGGTATGGGACAGAGATTTATCTCTTCTCCAAAATGTCCACAGCAGTTCTGGGGGCCACCTAATCCACCACTGATCTAGTAATGGGGTTCTTTACCAGGGGTTAAGTGGGTGGGACATCCATCTAATGCTGAGGTAAAAATGCCTCTCCTCCCCCAATGCCTTCATGGTGCATACAGGGAAAATTTTACCTGTTCACTGTACATGCTTTTGCTTCAATATTTTAAAGCCCAATAAAATCAGCAGTAAGTTTATTAGGTTTATACTGATAGCATGATACCAATAAGACATCAAAGATGTTTAAAACAGAATATATACAAAGTGGCAAGAGGGGTGAGGTAACAGGGAGTGGAGAAAACTACATAATGAGGAGCTTACATGATCTGTACTCCTCACCCAATACTGTTTGGGTGATAAAATCGAGAATGAGATGGACAGGGCATGTAGCATATATGGGGCACAGGAGTATAGAGGATTTTGGTGGGGAAACCTGTGGGAAAGAGACCACTTGGAAGACCCAGGCATAGATGGCAGGATAACATTACGATGGATCTTCAGAAAGTGGGATGTGAGGGCATGGACTGGATCGATCTGGCTCAGGATAGGGATAGGTGGTGAGCACTTGTGAATGCAGTAGTGAACCTTCAAGTTCCATACAGTGCAAGGAATTACTTGACTGAGAAACAATTAGCTTCTCAAGAAGGACTCTGCTCCATGGAGAAAGCATACATACAAAGTGGCACAGATCATTTGTAGACAACATTAACTTTATTCATGTTCAGACTAATAATTTTATCATACAGGTTAAGGGGACAATACATACAACTCTATTTTTCTCTTTCTACAAAGGATCCTTACTTTATCTGACAACTATTGTTTGTTGCTTCCTGTATCTAATTTGCATTCAGTAAGCTATATTATGATAAACGAGCTGCCACGAAGTGCTAACCGACAGCTGTAAGATATAATAATGACCATATATTTGGGATGTTCTAAATTCAACACACTGAATTATTGTGTACAGCATACATCACACTTAGCTACAAAAGACGACGGAATGATGACATGATTGTTCTGTTGGCAGCATTACAAACCATGAAATAAGCTCCTATGATTGCATGCTAGATGATTCTCACTTTAACAGTCACCAACATTGACAAAGCACATGGGGAACCAATGTGTCATATAGATTCTCATGGCAGTGACTACGCACACTAACATAAAATGTGAATGCACTTTCTTTCGTCTAAGACTTAACTTCATTCACTAACACTCTGAAAACACACAAAATGTAATCAACTAACATTACTCTTTTATGATCATACCGTGCATATTGAATAATAAATGTTTTTTATATACCAACATATGCACAAATAAGTAGTGTAGATTTATATTAAATTACTCCAATATGTTTCGGTGTAAATGCACCATCTTCAGAGAGTTTACAAGTTGTGTTAGCTAAAGTTGTGAATTATTAAAATGATAAAATACAGCACAGTAATGTGTCATTATGATAAAATCTTGGTAAATGTTGCCACATATATAATTCTGCAATGAATAATATAACATATAATAAAAATACAATAAAATATAACAAAAATATAACACTGTAAGGAAAATGATAAATTATTTCAATTAATCTGATGGACTGGTTAGGAGTAAACAGGAACCGGAAGTGGGTATTTAGTTGTGTAATGCAACGTCTTGTGCCAACACAAACAGGGGGTTGGGGTCAATGACCTTCTTTCCTTCGATTACTAAATTTTGTTTTTGGAGGATGTGTATAAAGAATGATTTTCAAATACTCATTTTAACTCCTTTATTACAGGGTTTTAGTAGTTCTATGGTTTGTTCTATGTTTCCAGACTTGTGTTTGTGATTTAATATGTGTAGGGTGTTAGCTAAAACAGGGTTGTTTGTTTTTATGTATCTAGTATGTTCTTTATGCCTTATTCATAATGACCTGCCAGTCTGTCCAACATATGAATTATTGCAGATGTTGCATTTCAATTTGTATATCCCACTAGAATGTTTTGTTTTGGATTATTTTATCACTGAGTTGTTTGTATATGGTGTTTGTGGCAAAGAAGGCTATGTTCAGGTTGGCATGTTTGAATAGATTAGTTACTTATGTATAAGTGGACTGTGATAAGTGAATGTGATCCATTTTTTCTTTTGGTGTTTTTGTATAATAAATGTATATTGGGTTTTAGTTATCAGTTTATTTCTTAGGTTATGGATAATATATGATGGGAAACTGTTATTTTTGGGTATTGTAAGTATGGTGTTCCATTCTTGCTGTTTAGCTTGTTCTGTAATTGGTAGTGTTATCATCCTATTTATACAGAAAATGAAAGCTGCAAATTTTTGTTTGAATGGATGGTTGGATGTGAAATGTATAGTGATGTCTGTTTATGTTGGTCTTCTATGGATCTCTGTGCTTAATTTATTATTATGTCTATGAATGTTCAGATCTAAGTAGTTTATGTTGTTGTTTTCCTCTTCTGTTATTTTGAATTCCAAAGGTTTGTATATATTATTCATGTGAGTCAAGATTAAATTTTCATTGGTTTTACTTTGATCAAATATGATAAAAATATTCATGTATCTTTTATAATATGATATTTCTCCATTTTCTATCCAGTGTTTGATACACATTTCCTCGAAAAATTGGAGGTAAATTTCTGCAATGATGCTTAAAATAGATGAACCCGTGGCTATGCCTCTAGTGGGTTGAAAAGATTTATCACTGTATTGAAAATAATTTTGATTTAAAATTACTTTTAAGAGGTTTAAGGTTTGTTTTATTGTGGTGGTTTCGTCATTCCTTTTATTTAACTTACCTCCTTGCAAAGACAGCTGTAATCTTTCTACCAATTCGGTTTTATTTCCCACTGCACTCAGGCCTCTACCTTTCAATTCTTTCTTCAAATCTGCCACCTGAAAGTTGAAGCAACAATTAATTGTAATCAGAACGCTGACATAGGTTGCGGCCGGAAACGCAATAAAATAACACACTCACATAACACCTTAAGCTCATGCAGATATGAAAAACGCAAAAGTGTAAATACCAACTTTTAATTTTGAAATATCTTGTAATTCATCCGCCATTCTGCACAACAACAGGAACCCCTTACACACGCATACGCCAACGACATGAAAGCTAGATATCACAGAATATTTAGGAATCAGTACAGCCAACTAACCTTATTGAAAATCCACTGCACGCATCACGGATTACGCACTCCAAGTGACTGAGTGGTTGAGACTACGTAAAGTCGTAAAGATATGACCCCGTGTTTATTGGTAATTTGTTACCGATGTCTCGGAGGAGTCTGCTGCCTCTATCAGTCGCCGTCATATCGATTCTAATGTAAAGTTCTGTGCTTACTACTCCACTTCCTTACTTACCATGAACTCTCAAACCTTTTCAGTCCAAAGTCAGTATTGGTCATGGTAAGTAAAATTTATTTCCCTCCTCAATTAGTATGAGGTACTCCTTCCGAAGGGTTAAAGCAACCGGAACGTGAAGCTATAGTTCTTCTCCCCTTTATGCCTTCAGGGTTTGTTCCACAACCTAGTGTCTTTGTGGCAAAATTATGGATCCATGGCATGTATATACATTTACCTACATTATCTATGTATCACCATGTTAAATCCCTGAGATAATAGGACAGTTAGAACAAATTATATGTAAGTAAAACATTTTCTCGTCCATGTAATGACAAATACCTCAGTATTTAACATTCTATGTACATATTCACAATTTGGACTTTACACTTAAAAGATCTAGTTTTCCTATTTGACTCCTCTCCAGAATCCAACCTTTGGCATCTATGTCACAGAGAGCGAAACGTCTATAGATGGCTAACATAGGCAATGGCCCACCCAAGCTGAGGTGTAAGGTATTGTGCTGAGGGCTGCATGATGCTTGGGTGGTGATGCCAGTGTTGTGAGAAGAGCAGAAGACAGAGGATGGAGGCATCTTCTGAGGCAGGCCAAAGCCCAGAAGGGGCTGTAGCACCATAGATGGAGTGAGTGAACAATCCCCTCGGGGCAGTAGGCAGCACCTCAAACTTATGCCTTCTACCTGTAAGGGGCTCTGCCTGTGGTGGTTGTTATTTCCCCACTGTGTGTGTGGACACAAACGGAGAAGACATCTGTAAAACATAAAGCTCTTGAGCGTAAGGACTCTGTTGTGCAGGGGCACCTGGACCATATTGCTCATCAGGGGATCAGCTATGCAGGCAGAACACCTCACGTGGCTGGCATCTCCAGCAAACCAATGGAAGTGGTGCAAAAATAGAGGGTAAGGACTTGCCAGTGTGACACTCCCCTATGCAGAAAAACTTGCAGTGAACCAGTTATGTGCCATATTAATGCAGGGAGCTAATAATAGCAAACCTATGGAGGTGGTGGGTCTGCAGTTAACAAGACCCCAAGTTTTCTGGGGCTGTTACAAGGAAGCCTAACAAAACTGTGGCAGGTCAGAGTGGTATCCAAGATTCAGCAACGATGAATGGCTGTTAGGTATCACTTATGGGCATTTATTTACCCAAATATAATACAGGAGTTGTTTCTCCCCCTAATTTGTCATATGAAAAGCTAGGGAGGTTACATTATAATCATGCACAAAGTTAAACATGTTCTCTGTTGACATTTTCCTCAAAAATGGAAGATTCAGACAGTTGTCTTGTATGTAGGGCTGTCTTATGTCTGGGTAAATAAGGCACTTGAGATAAAGGAGCATAATTTCACCATATTACCTAACTGATTCTTGCAAATGAACAATATTTGCCATACACAGGTGCCTGGTTTCATAGAATTGCTACAATGTATCTCAACAGGATAAATGTATTTATCTTCATGCACATGACGCTGTGACACATTGCTGTAAATTGTCATGATGGTACATTTGATGGAAGTTGCAACAACAAGTGTGCTGAAATTTACAACTGTCACCCGAGTTTATACAATTGCAAATGTTATGGCTTTCCAAGTATTACTGCAGCTTACTTCAAAGCCTTACTCTGGCATGTACCATAAACAAACAGATAAAAATAATAAAAAAAGGTCAACATAATTGCCATGCCAAGTTTTAAACTGGGAACAGCCCTAATAAATGTCAGAAAAGTTACCACTGATCTAAGCTGTTCAGTTACTGGAAATAAATTGGATATAGGAAAAGGTTTTTCTCTGTACATGCCTTGAAGGCATATGGGGAAAGAGGATGTATAGTGCCATTCATTCTTACTGCACCTCAGCACTAGATGGAGGCGAGTGGTCAGCCTCATGCCCTAGCCACTGTACTCCCAGGAAAGAAACCTCCTGTACCCACTGAACAGCATGCTGGGCAGCAAAAAAATATCTTGTCCCTGCTGGGATTTGAACCCCAGATCATCCAGCCTGTAGCCTAGTTACTATATTAACTATGGTATAATGGCTTCAGTGAACTAGGTCTGTAAGAAAAATAGTGAACAAGGACACTGAAAGTATTACTTTATTAGGATTTAGAGCCCAATAATCATGATGTACAGAAAAAAAAAGTCCATATTACTTGATGGCATGTCGATAAAGGAATACGGCGAAAACAATTAAAAAGTCAAATAAAATCACACAGTCACAAAAACATGATTACATATCAGACTTTCTACTACGTCTGAATTGGAAAAACTCTCTGTGTTTAAAAGCAGTGTAATGTCGACGTGTTTCCCGTGTGGAAAATGATCGACGCAATGCCTGTGTTAATAGCTCTTGCTGCTCCTGTTTAGTCACTGGTGTCCTCAAATAATGGCTCCTGTAAAAATTAATAAACATAAACTTCAGTATATCATTTAAAATTAATGAATATAAGATTACAACCTGATCATTTCTGTATAACATACTTTCAGACAAGATATGCCAAGCATGACCCCCAGTCATGCATATATAACACAGAACAAAGCAAAAACATAATGTGTGGCTATTTGTACTTATGCAATTGAATGAACATAGTACGACCAAATTTTTGTATTTGGGTACGTGGGGTTCTCTATGGAGTACACACTGCCTACAAAAACACATTGCATTTGTGTTTTGTTTCATATCTCATCAAGACCTAGAAATCATTTTTATATGGAGCTCTTCTACTTATTCCCCTGCTTCAACTGTTACACAGAATATTGTCACATTTTCCTCAAAGTGATTTTGGGAATTTCTCCTTTATGATACAAGCTAGGATTCACACATGATCTGTACCAGAAGAGCTGTCTCTGCCAGATGTTGGAAATGCTTGTAACTGTGGGTCAATACCATATTAGATGATTAAATGAGATGGGACAGGATGGGCCCATGTAGCTCAGATGGAGAAAGGGAAGTATTTCATATAATGACACAGATAACTGCTGAGATAGCACTGATGGCAGACAACTGAAATATGAGAAAGGGAAGTATTTCATATAATGACACAGATAACTGCTGAGATAGCACTGATGGCAGATAACTGAAATATGAGAAAGGAATAACAGTAATAGGAAAATGATACAAATCAGAAAATGGGAAATGCACAAAAAATACTGGTCACAATACCTCATGAAAGATACCTTAATGATTTTGATGATACCATAATGATATGACAATTTTTACGTGGATATTATGCATAAAGGATGTGAAGACAGATGCTGGATTCAACCGTTGAAGGACAGGGTCTCATGGTGGATTTTTGTGAATGCAGTAATGAACGATCAGGTTGCATAAAAGCAGAGAATGTATTTCAGAGCTTGAATAACTTCAACTTTTCAAGGAAGAGTCTTCTACATAGAGATAATTATGTGCTGATGCTATGTCAAGGCCTAATGTTTGTGAACAAACATACATCTACACAACACAAACCACAGACGTGTGTAGGAAGACAGGTACAGTTTTATTTGAAAGGTAGTAATTTCCATACCGAGTTTTTATTCACAGTGTTTATAACTAGCGTCAATCACATTTTTTTTTTTTACATTTTATTAAAAATAAAATACTGAGTTGATTAACAATTTACCATATCAGGAGAATTAATAACTTCTGTTAATAAAATTCTGATTAGCATTTTCGATATTTAGGAAGACTTTCTTCTTAAGCATGAACAATCAGACCATGAAATAAGTTATTTATGATTATTTGCAGCAACAATGCTAATTATATACTGTATGACTTATTTAACTGTGCTGTTGTATTGATATCTGTTTAGTATAACAGCTATATATACTATTTCTACATTTTGGCACAAGCAAATGTAAGAAATATTTTAGACATATATGAAAAAACAATGTTGGGCAGATTTTACTGTTTCAGTTGCAATATTTAACACACTGCATATGATGATAAATTCTGTAACTGTCATTCTTTTTTCACATTTTTCCAGAACTTAAATTGCAGATTTTTCCATTAATAGGCTGAAACATGTGAGAGGTATATGGTCTGTTACAGGAAAAGTTGATCAGTGTTGTTAACAGTAATTTTAACATGGGCTAACCTGTAGAAGTGTAAAAGGGTATATTTTACATGACAAATAAAGCTCATTCACTCAAGTGTAGAACCCAGCAATTACATCTGCAATCTGCCCATCAGTTGAAACCAAAAACTCTCTCTCTCTTCTTCTTTTTCTCCACAGTCACTTTGCATTTATTCATGCACCATACATCAAGTATGTGACACAAATAACAAACACAGTTGTTTAATAGCTGTACAAACAGTGATGAAACAATCCGTCTGGCATGAAAGTCATAACAGTGTACAAAAGCATATTACATAACACATCCTGATTAAAGTGAACAAATTTGTCACCGCAGAAAGGAGATTGTGTTCATCCCTTTCATAAGTGACAACAAACTTTCAATTGAAATCCCAATATGACTATGGAATTCCTTAACAGGATGTGATTCTCAGTTTTCCAACCGTTAGTATTTAAATCCATTGTCTCATACAAAGCGATTATCATTATGCACTACATCCCTGACCAAGTTAGTGCAACCAAAAATAATCACCAGTTCATACCACCTAAATTAACCCATCCCTGCAGGAGGGTCCATATCAATGTACATAACCTAAGATAATGGAGTTTTAAATTAACAAAAAACACATGCTTGGAATACTTGTTCACTTCCATGATTCTGATCGTACAATGTATACAAGTCCAGCAATATCTGCAGAATATGGGGATGTGATTTACATTACTTTAGCTTGGTGTGGTAGTCCTTCAAGCAGTCAAAACAGAGGCAAACTCGCCAATAACCTTCAATATAAATTTCATTCACTCTCAGTAGTTTTTTGTTTAAAAACCAACCCACTATGATTTTACAAATTGTTCTCCCTAACAGTTAGTCTGTGTTACTGAGATTTTTATTTCCCAATATTTATGATAAAAGAAGAGTTCAAAAAGTGTACAATGTCACATGTCTGCTGTACCCTGCAGCCAAAATCCACCAGTACAAAGTTCCATTTTCTATAAACTGCCATACATTCTCACTTCAAATTTCTATCCTATAACTCAGAAACTAAGTGTGTGATTTGTCTTGAGACAGCCTCACATTATGTACATGAATGCAAGTATTCATAATAAAATACTGTCTGTTAGATTACAAAAAGAGTATGAAGCCTGCCTTGTGGTAAAGTAATAACAAATGTCAAGGAGATAAGTACATACTTCTGTGACAGCAGCACACAACAGTACCCCTTGACACTTGCAGCATTATGAAATACATTCATGTTGACTCAATGCACTAACCACACACAAATACAAGAACTACTTGAACAGCATGATATTACTAGAATTTAATGTCAATGACAATACTTGGAAACGTGAAATAATGGACACATACAAAGCAGACATACAGACAAACTCCCAAGTACCTAGGTACTTTCGCTATGTCAACGATACACTCATAGTTTACAATAAACCTGCAAAGGATGTACAAAATGTACTTGCAGAATTCCTCAACACTTCATCCTATCGGATATTTACCACAAGATCAGGGCATGGTCATAAAACAAATTTTGTAGATATTATGTTCCACAATAAAAAAAAAAGTTAAAAATTTTCAGTTTACCAGCAACCTATCACTGCAGACAGCATTACACCATTTAATTTTTGCCACCCCTCAAACACAAATGTGCAGTCATCAGATTTCTTGGTAACAGAATCCAACAACATACAGACACACCAGAGAGGACAAAACAGTGAAGCATAACAAAATATTCTTCACAAAGTCAGTACCACATAAGTGACTTAGAGAAGCCAAAGAAGAAACTCCTATACAAACAAAAGAAAACAAAACATAACAAAAAAGAAAGAAAAATCAAAAAGAAAAATAAACAATGCACATGCAAAATATGTAAAAGCTAAATATGTTCACTGAGACTAGATACAGAAAACATTCTTCAGGTATACACACCTGAGAAGTGCACATACAAACACACATGAAAAATAACTGGCAATGAATTACATACACGCAACAATTATTTGGAAAAAGACATTTATGAACTGAAATACCCAGATTGTGAAAAATGTCCATGCAAAAATTGGTAACTAGCATTTGCCATTCTAGCTTCCCTTGAATTTAAAGCGACTTATGTTTTATCCCAATTTTGAAGTGCTAACCTCATGTTCAATAATCAGTCGCAGTACAGGACAAAAATTGTACACATATAAGCAATCTGAAGTGAACACAAAATGTATCAATTCTGCACACACAATACTTCCAATTATTGCAAATAAAGTAAAACTGTTACTCTCAAAACACACTCCATTCAACACATGGTGATTAGGGACACAAATGACACACCAACCATGACAGTGCATTCACTGTGTGAAATGGACACGTGGAAACTGATGGTGGCATACTTGGTATGTGACATCATTGCCTGCTGAACACTGCCAAGGATTAACCCTTCAGCAATTGTCTGTATTTCAAAGGACCCTTATTGAACAGTTGGAGGAGTTTTAAATATTTACCTCCAAGAATGCAAAACTTTACTAAAGATGCTCTAATATGAAGAACTGCACAATTTTTAAGGGGAAAAAAACTGATAATGTATTCAGCAATGTATACAGGTTGATATTAAAATTTTTCACATATGAAGTTCATAAAGTTGTTCAACAGATGCAACTTTATTTATCTCTTTGCTTAAAACTTTCATGCGTAAAGACCTTCCTAGAACACACTCCAAGCAAAATAACTTGGGCTACAGCCGATACATAGCGACCATTCATATACTAAACTACAGCTCTGCGTTTCATCTGTTAGCAGACATCACTTGTTTCTAAGAAAATTTTACAGTAAGGAAGGAATAACAAACACTGTGGCAAAAGGAGGAGATAAATTTCTTTGATTGGGACCATTCAATATGTACCAGGCTAACCTCATAAATAGTACCTGAAATGGACATACAAGCATACCAACACTCAGAGACAACCCTTATCTACTAAACTCTGTGATCTAAGCAGAGACATTTGACTACAGACAGATTATAATGCATGAAGTGGCCTACAGGGCACACACAATCTAGGTCTAAAAGAAATGGAGCAGGGAATATCACCAGAATTTATTATATTTTCTAATACCAATCACTAGCTTAGAATCTCTATTTTCAATCTGTGTAAAGAATGTATGTATATGCTGAATAGTGGCTGACATAGTGCGCCACAAACCAAAATGTGAAAAAAAGTTACTCTTTCTCACTATGCAACTGAATGCTTCATGATGGGCATCATTCAGATACAAATTGTAACAGTTACCCGCAGATGATGATACAGCACTTCACACAGCATAAGAAAATTATTTCCATGATAAAATATAGAGAAAAAAAAAAGGCGCAGCAAGCAGCAAATTAACGTCTATACATATATTCTGAAAAATGATTTAGACTTCACTAGCCTCAAAGGCAATAAAACCTCATCACATAGTATATCAGTACAATGAAAGGAAGCTCACACCTTCTTCTTCACACATGACACAACAAAATTATGACAGGCTTAAAAGTGCTCACAAGAGAGCAGATTGAATGAATTGCTGCATATGTCAGTACTAGGTACTGGGGTTGGCAAAGTGTAAAGAATTAAATGTCAGTACCAAGTACCGAGATCAGCATTGAAGGGTTACCACTGAGGTGCTTATCTTTACTCTGATATGTGGAAGAAATTACCTTGGAGATTAGTATTTTTAAACTCAGAGCATTCTTTTGTTACTGTATGTTGGTAACAAACTCAATGAATGGGAAAATGTGGAAGATTTTGATGCAAAAATGTGTTTAATTGGGTAAAAAATCCATTGTCTTGAAATTTTCATACAAAAGGGCAATACGTATGTTAATCATATGGGAAAACTTATGGTTCTAAATTATTCTTACTTCTTAGGTGGAAAAACTTATTAAGGAGGGCCATCTTAAGCAGGTTTTATTGTAATTTCTGGTTAAGTTCTCAGTCTAATTTAAGATCCATTATTATAATGATTTATAAAAAGTGTAATAACAATTAGTTATTGGTAAACTTCACTCATATCAACTTAAAAAAATTTAACTACAATTCTTTTCTGAGAACCACTCCATATGGGATTATTACTGTACAGTAAATGATAAAATACTAATCAAGATATTCTGCAATCATTACACATGGGAATAAAAACTGGCATACATCAGCTAATTACAGGCTTCAAGAAAGTCTATAATTCTGGAAAGATGTATTATAAAACATTCTCATTAAATGTGCTTCACCTACAAATCTAGTTATGCCACTTAGAATGTCTAAGCAAACTGTACAGCACAGTAAATGACAAACATTTTTCTGACCAATTTTCTACTCAGAATCATTATAAATGAGTGATGCTTCATATCTACTGCTTCTGAACTTTTAGAAAATGCAATCAGAAAGGGATTAACAAATCAGGAGAGACTGAAACTGAATGGAATACATTAGCTTTCATCTACGTTCACACTAATTTATTGGGAACAAGAATATATACCCTACACAAAAACATATAAATTATTTTGAATCCACTGATAGTGCTCGTGAAATGTAGGCTGAGTAAACAAAGTGTACATTCATAAACTACAAATAGTTAAAATTTCTTTTTAAAAATGCAGCACAGTTAAAATATTTGAGAATTACAGTAAACATTCAAAATTATATTTTTGAGAAACTTACAAGTGTACTATGTTCAGTCAGTTCAGAAACTTCCACCTACTTGTCATGTATGTATAAACTTACGATTAATATACATGAAAATTTAATGTTAACGCCATTTTATATGGCTGTTAAACTTAGTCCCTCATCCTGCGGATGTCTGAGGAAAAAATGCTAAGAATGAGAGGATGGAACAAATTACATAATGAGGAACTGCATAATTTGTATTCCTTACCAAGCACAGCAGTAGGATTCGATAGGCAGGTCATGAAACATGCATGAGAAATACAAAATTTTCATCGAAAACCTAAAATGAAGGGAAGGGAAGTGACCATTTGAGACATGCAAGCACAAATGGGAGGAAAATATTATAATCGATCTTAAAGGAACTACTTATCAAGGTATGGATTGGATTAAAGTATTTCAGGAGAGGATCCAGTGGTGGGCTGATGTGAAAAGGGTGATGAAACTTCAGGTGAAAGAAGAGGCTTGAAAGCTAAGTGACTATAAGCTTCTCAAAGACTCTGATCTCTGGAGTGACTAAGTTATTTTATTTTTAATCCCATGCCTTTAATGGACCACCTTACACTTTCCATTATCTTACATTTTTGCAAATAGTGAATGTATTATTATGAACTCTTTGCACTCAGTAATCTTAAATGAATGAGGATTTTATTATATGCCTTTCCTACAAGTCACAAAAGTAAGCCATATTTAAGAAACTGTTAATATCCAAGTATTCATTCAGTTGACTTCACTACCTGCGTGTCTGAGGTGTCTTTGATGATGGAGTGGGTTTGAACTTCTTGGATTTCTTCACAGCGATGGGGGTGGTGTCCCTTTCAGAGGCCTGTGGTGGACTAGTACTGGTAGGAGTAGATGGAGGAGTGGACTCCTCTGTGATGGTGTGCAGTCCCCTGAGTGCCATTGTGTGGACTCGTGTATGCTGGCTAGGAGCACTCGGATGGTGTGGTTTTGGAAGAGGCTGCTGTTTCTGTGGTGGTGAGAAAACAAATGCTGGCACAGCAGAAGCTGGAGTACTGGGCGATGATTCTGAAATACAGCACCACAAATGAGCACCCTAATTTAACAATATGGCAAGAACTGTATTAAGATTCAGTGCAATGCAATAGTAACTTTGTGAGGTACAGCCTTCCTTGAAAAGTGAAGTTACTCAACTAATAAAGACAGCTCCTGTTTCTATAGAGGGTTCAACACAGTGCTCATAAAAGTTCAAAAGCTGAAACCAGTTAATGCCTTCATGCCATATTTTTCTAGCAGCCATTTTAATATCATTCTTTTGTCTATGTCTGCTACCAAGCAATTCTTTTCTAGAGATTACCACCTGAAAACTGCAAGTGTAATTCTCACTCAACAAACACACATTAAATGTAAAATTCAAACACACCATTTCTACATTGCAATGATCTACATTTACATGATATGCTTTTACGTAACACAGCTCAAACATGTGGAATCCCAAAAATTGTTGTTAGCAGGCCTTATACATTCAGAAAGTTCGAACACTGTAAGTGAATACATTGTTTGCAACTGCTAACCTACAGCAACTGAGATTCCAAAAAATATAAAATGAGGCAAAGTGCAGAGAGGATTCCATGTAGTATTTTCTGGTTCATTTTATTTTGCTGGCAGTATCTCCGGCTATACAGCATCAAATGGTAACATGACTCATGAATCAGAAAGGATATGGAGCAGAGCAGTCATGGCCTAATCAAAGTACTACCCTGATCTTGTAAATGAAACCAACTGGTGCACTATTTATTCTCAGTGTATTTTGTCAATTGAATTATAACCCCTACATGTTTCGGACCTCTCCAGGTCCATCATCAGGAGGAACAACTGTATTTATGGGACATCTGGTACTTGTTATTCTATATAGTTGATTGTCTGGTACGCAGGATGGAATGATACAAATAGTTGTTCCTCCTCATGATGGACATGGAGAGGTCCAAAACATGTAGAGGTTATAAATAAAATTGACGAAATACACTGAGAATAAATTGTGCACCAAGCTGGTTTCATTTACAAGATTATATAGAGATGCACTGTCAACAGAACATAAAGTACTATCCTGATATTTGTCTGAATGGACTCAGGAAGGCCATACCACACCTCCATCAGGACAGCTGGTGTCCTGGCTGAGAGTCAAACTGGGCACCTCCCAAATGCAATCAAAGAGCATTATCTCTATACATACATTGGACAACAATGACAAAAAAACAGACTTAACCCCCCCCCACGCTCGCTCTCTCTCTCTCTTTTATACTGAAAATTGAAGGGATCCACAACATTAATTATAACTTAAACCATTTTACATAAAATGACCAAATAACTGACACTGGTGTAAGCTCTGAACTCAAAGCATAAAGGAGCAACAAGTTAATGACACCTGACACTACTACCATACCAATCAAGCCAGAATCAGGATTGTACACGAACTAAAAATATAAAACGACTGTACCTTATTCTAATCTTCACAGTAACCAAATGTAAGACAGCTTATGTATGTTTCTGATGCTGAGGCAGGAACAAAACCTGATTTTAGTCTGGGTATATAAAAAATTGTTAAGGTTGCCTGTGTACCAAACAGACACCAGACGATTAAATATTATGCAAAAATATTTTTTACATTAGAAGGTACAATTTTTATGAACTTGCAGGAAAGGAAGAACTGTACTCACCGTCCCTTCCTGCAGAGCCATGCACCAGGGTGGGTGGAGAAAAGTGAAATGAAGAGCTTGATGTTGCAGAACTACAGCCTTCCTCCTTAAGCCTGGTGAGACGTGGTGAGCATTGCACTTCTTCTTCAGAGCCATGACTCAAACTCATGCGCCGAGTCACAGATCGAGTGATGTGACTTCCAGCTGAAGCCTGCGAAATATGGCTGCTCCCAGCATCACTGCTCACAATGCTGTCAACATCAACTTGACTACTGGCCTGTGGACACATATTACAATAAGTGAAACTGAATACAACTGCAAATCCTAAACTTGGAAAGAACACATGTGGAAATTTCAGGCTTTTAAGAGGGTATTAGCAAATATAAAAGGAAAACACATGGACAGGTAAAACATACTGTAAAACTTAATATTGGTATACCTCCATCTGTCAGCACAGGCACTCTCTGATCAGATGGGAGTTCCCGTGTCCAAGACACTCCCTGCTCTTATGGAACTTGGCAGTTCATTGTCACCACAAAAACCAAACATGGATAATGTCCTGAACAAGTTAAAAACCAGTAGAATTCTTCAAAAGCAATTTCTCTCACATACATTGCAGTCATTTTTTAATTTAAGCTAGAATGTATGCAATTCTTATATCACTGGTGATCCATGACATAATGTCCTTACATCAACACACAGGATTTTGCAACACTAAATGGCACTAACAACATCATCAATACCAGGTCAAAAACAAAGTTCAAAATTATGTCACCTTTTCCAATCCTGTCTTTAATTATGTCCACATATTCATCTCGTCACTTCATTTTCATATGGTTAATACCTGCTCTTCACAATGAGTGACATGACAAATTTATCATGCAGGTTACTGTAAGTCATATCAACCTCATATCAATTACACTGTTACCTAAAACTGAATTTTAGTCAGCACTCCCACATTAATGGTGCCAACAGTGAAAACTCTACCCATTGTTCCCACATGCATCATTCATTTACTGTGGTCCCTATAAATCTGATACCTTGCGAACTTTCCCACAGACATCAGTTTCCCACATTTATTTTTTTTCTGTCTCCCCCTCCCCCACTATCCCTTCAGAAAAAAAAGGAATTTTGATGTACATACCATGCATTTTGTACTGTTTATTGTTCATACCAACAAATGCACAAACATGTATATTAAAATATTTTATAAGTACTCCTACATGTTTCAGTGCTTCTGCACCATCCTCAGGGAGTCTTAACTTTGTGCTTGGTAAAGTTACAAATTATTAAAATTACAATTCAATCAAAGCAGTGGATCGTTGTATGATAAACTCTATAAATGTTACTAAAATGTGGAAGTTGTTTGGTGGCTGCACATACAGTCTGAAAATCTGCAAAGAATTAATATGGAACATAAATATATGAAATATGTAACGCCAATGAAATGTAATCTGAGAGGTTAATTTAACCCCGATACTCCAGCCACACACTACCGCGCCACGGAGGCCCCCACCCCTCACCACACCCACCCCCTTCCAACCACCGTCCCGTCCTTAACCTTGAAAACATGCATCTCAGCTACCCGACTAACACAACCCCACACCAACTCCCCAGTC
>JGI20166J26741_10077782_pt1 | contig 17418 bp, 11 predicted proteins | sample TergutCu122P5_FD_26741 | JGI IMG/M metagenome (IMG submission 26741)
AATTATGATTATAAATAGGATATATGAAACTCAAAATCTTCTGTCGCTGTAGCTTGTTTCCTTCCTGGTTGGGCTAAGGACTTATCAGCACCCCTGTACATGATGAATGGAGAGACCTTGCATTATTATTAGACACTGAGCTACAGAGGCAGTGCAGAGATATTTGATCATGTTGAAGATGAGTACACTCTAGACTGATCTTATGGAATGGGTGGAGAACAATGACACAGTTTCCAAACATTCAACAAATTTCCAGATACGAGCATACACCTTGATTAATATTTCAGGTCAAGTCTTGCAAAGAATATAAATTTGCTAACATGCATTTCCAATCATGACTGTTGTGATATGAGTTAACTAACCCAGTACTTACACTAACAAGACAAAATGTACTGGCCCGTCATATAATTATTTACATTCTGACCCATTATTTTCAAGCTCTCCTCAGTAGTCTAAACATTTATGTATTTTTTTGAAATAGTCACTTTAAAGAATGTTTTGTTCTACATATAACAATCAGAAATTAATGTAAATTACTGAAAACAACTTGCAATATTGTGGTTTTTCAAAATCAAAGTCTACTTCATACTTCTACTGTTATAATGATACACTGGTTTTTCTCCTGGGCGATCATATACCTTGCAGGATACGGACCACCAACAAACAGACAAAACAAAGCCAGCTTTGCTCAGTGCAAAGGAGGCCATATCTCTATGGATACTTGGTACTCGTAAGGTATGTCGCCCACCCCATTAGTAGTTTGCCCATTCTGTTGCTTTGTAGTTAGGTATGTGGTTGTTTTAATTTGTTTGCATGGCATGTACTTCAGCATGTGCTGGGGATCCTTTTTATTTTACTGCTGCATGTACTAGTGACAAGAAAGGCTTCCATATTTTTGTAGTATATTTTTGGCCAATAAATCAGCGTATCTACCACTAGGGATTCAACATTCAGAACAGTATCACACTAGTGAACTCTTAGTTTTACTTGACCTCATATCACTAAAGCATACTCTCTTAAGTGATACTATTCCCTAACATATTTTAAGACCTGTCACTTTCTGACGATTCTTGTTATTTTTTTTTTTCAAATAAAATCTTGTGCTGGTTCAGTGCCATCCTTGGCCCATTTGACTTCCTGTATGCCCATTAAATGTAACCTACACTTTGTTCATTTTCCTTAAACTGTTTCGAGTGAGCTTAACCTGCAGATTCCTGACATTACAAGATTCGAACGTCACGTCCATTTTCTGTTGCAAAGGTTATTTCAAACGTTGAAATCTGAGAAACTGTGTAAAATGTTATAATGTTGTAATGTATTTCTTTATGGTTAAGGTATCCCTTTTCCCAACCCCCAAGCTGGAAGAGCACCTCTTCACTGTCCATGACTGTCGATTAATTATATGAGCACCTGTCCTACATATCCTATTTTTGGGAATTTTTTTTAATGTTCTAATCACATGCCTTTTATGTTGGCATTAGAACTGAAAATGATATAACATTACCTACAGGAATCCATCTGGCTTAGTGCTGTTGTGACGAGTATGAGTAAATATTTATTTTTATGCGGGAGGGTTACCAGCCCATCCACACAACCCCCAACCTGGAGGACCAGGATATCACTTTTCTTGTGACCCGTCAACCTCGGTCCGTCTGGCACAGGTGGCCCTACCAGGAGCTTAAGCTCCCGCCAGCTTAGTCCTTCAAATATAATTCCAAAGGCAGAAGAGATGTGGGATGTGCAAGAAAGAGACGGACATTGTAAAGTCAGAACAGGCCAAAGGCCTGATCCTTGAAAAGATGATGATTACCTACAAAACCAGAGAACATCTTGTGCAACCCCTACATTCCGCAGACCACTTGTTGAAATCACGTGTTTCAATTATTAAAAACTGTTGGTCTGCAGAATAACAAATTAAAGGTCATGAAGTTCTGACTTTTCTAACAGATTAGCCCTTACCTCAAAAATACTCTCTTTTGTCCTGTATTTGTGAAAAAATAAGAGATTACTTTCTTAAATAACACAGTATCAAACAAGAAGCCACTGAAAGTGATAATCAGGGGTATCACTGCAGATAGCTGCAATGTAAACTAAAACTGGGGGGATCTTCTTAAGCCTTACCTTCTGTGCAAGATATAATTTTCCCATGTCAGACATAAATACCATATATTGCAGGTTAAAATCTGCATTTGTACAGTAAATGTTTATGAACTGCCACTGTTTTCATTAACATTTAAAAACAAAGACCATAACAATGTGTACATGCAAAGATTAAAATGTATATTCTTCCTGAAAAGTGCTCAACAATGAAACTCTATAATCAAATTTATGCAGTAAACCTATTCTACACTGTCATGGAAAGACAAATGCAACTACACATTTCACTTTACAAAACCACGAGGAATATAACTGATACACAAGACTGTTTTAGAATAATGTCTGGGTGTCATATAACTATAAGCTGAGATTCATTTCACTATAACGTGAAATGTCACTTTTCACAGGCCATGTACAGACAAACCATGGATGCTCGCACTGGTAGGGGTGAAATGGACCCTGAGATTACTTTGCAGTTCCTGAAGTCTGCTATCTACTACTTCCTCACTGACAAGGAGAATCACCAAGGACATCTCAATGCTATTGCAAGTATCCTGGGTTACAGTGAGAATGAAAGGCTGAGCATCGAGAAGCTATACCGATTTCACAGCAAGAAATAGTTCCTCTGTAATGTTGATGCATTACATTCTGTTGCCCAGTACATTTGATCTATGATGCATTGCAAATGTCAGAACTTACAATGTGCAGGTACTACAGGATTAGCTGATGTACCACTCACACTCAACCAGACATTCTTAGCAGCACACTTTGTCTGATTATGGGTTAAAAACCAGGTCAGGCTACATCCATCATGCACAGTATTCTTTGACAGTTGAAAATTATTCAAATATCCAAAAGTTCAAAACCATACTGACAAAAGCTTGCATGCATGCATGCCTGTGCACAGCACACCACATCAACAGTGCCTGAACATTATAGGTACACTGCAATGCTTTACATTTGGTTGTACGATGCTAGCCAAGTCTTCATTTCTGTTTACACATTCTGAATGAGCAAAATTTTGAACTTCTACCAAATACAGTGAAGCAAACTATTTTCAAAGGCCATGTGTAACACTTCACAATTTTGTTTCACGTATGTCATTTTAAATTTAATTTAATTTTTTCCATTTTGTTTCCTATTTACTAAATTTACAGATGCCCATGTTTTTTTATTTCAGTCCATATTTTACAGAATATTTAATGTGTAATATGGATTTGTTGCTAGTTCATGTATGTCCAAAGAGGGGACAATACTTCTCCAAAACTGGACCATTCCCAGTTTAGAAATTATTAAAGTGTGTTTTATTTGATGTGACATGGCTTCTGTAAAATCTGGCTGTTCATGAGAATTGCTAACAAATACCTCTGGCAAGTGTATTACAGACACTCCTCCAGGTTAAAAGATGCCTGAGCTTGAAGCTGTCCATTAAGTTACATGTTAAACCATGCTGGTATGGCACAGCACATGGGGAACTAGTTATCATGCAAGGTGATACCAAGCCTGGTACGAGACAACCAAATGATACTTGGTTTGTACCAGAGTATGTAGCATATAGTACTAGGTTTTATAGCAAACTGCAACAGGTGTTTGTAAATCATGAATCAAGCCAGCTGGGAACAGAGTGTATAGCATATTTTTCAATTAAGTGTAATCATATTTATCTGAAGAGACTGAGGAAAAACATTGGAAACCTGTTGCACCTGCTTCCGGATGATTCCAGCCAGGTATCGACTGAATAACAGTTAATGGCAACAGGATGTCCATGAACACAGATTCTTAAACTGAAGGGAGAGCAACTTATCTTCCACGTTTTGTATATACTAGTACAGTCCATATACATGTTACAAAGAAACATGCTTGTCAGGTTCACATGAAGCATCCAACATGTTAACCTACATTATACACAGCAAATGACAGACCTAAAGATTATGGTCCTCTGAGATGTGATACCATGTAGGTTGGTAGATATGTACCAACATTTTAGAGGAACCTGCTGCCTGCACCACATGGAGGCAGTCAGCACATTCCTCCAGTGGTGCCAATCTGCAAAATTAAATTGCATCATTACTCACTGCCATGAAATTCTCATATCTCTGACCAGAAAAGTTACACTAATTTTGTTTTACGGTTGCTTTGTCATGCCAACATATTTGAGAACAAAACATTAGGGTACATTTCTGAGGTTCTGAGGATGGGAATTTCATGCACGATGTTACACTCCCATGGCAGTGACTATTAAGGGTACTTTCTTCTCAGACGTGATGGTATGTAGTCTGGTACAAATTTACTGGTGTTTGGAGGAACCAACAACTTGTACCCTGATGAAGTGAGTTGGTTCACCTGCAATTGCAATAAATTTCTACCACACTGTACAGTGTCACACCCCAGACTAACAAATATTCCAATTTGCAAATTGTATTTCTTCAAACCAGGATAATATGTTTTGTAAGAAAAATAATGCAACTCAATGAAACATCCACTAAAGAAGAAAACAATTTCAATGTGGAAAGTTATTTTCCCATTCTTCTGCATTGCTGTTCCAAAGAATATAAACAGGATTTTATTTATAAAATTATATATAATGATGCTATACTTGGTAAATTCTTGATGGTCTCAAGGTTTGTGTTATTTATTACTGTGAAGGCATATTTAATATATGATCCCCTCCATCAATTTCTTCGTATTATCTAGGTTCCATTCCAATCACGTATACAGAAAAACAGACCAAAAGAAACAAAATAAAATCTCAAATTGGTATGGAAGCAGTAACAAACACAACTTAATTCTGGGTAAGGTTATGTGAATACCTTCTACTTTTCAGCGTACTATCGTAACATTATATTCTCTGCTATAATGCAATAATCAGCTAGCAGGGAGCAAAACATATGTGCCTGTAAAATATTCATGTCAAGATTCTTGTATGTGATGCTGTTACTCTAATGTTGCTGCATACCATGCCACTTAACAAATTAAATCAAGTTGCATAGTACAAATGCCCACTGTATATGCAAATTATGAGCCACACAGCCACCATACTTAATTCTTAGTGTTGAAATTTTTTCTGACACCCACTTTTCATTAAGTGGAACGTAATTCTAAGCAGGCCTTATATCTTGAAACAGTATTTACGTATACATGACAGACTGGTGAGCTTGACTTCCAAGGACTGTGTATGGTGCTTCTGTGAGCACTAGCAGTTCATTCAACTGCTCAAAAGGAAAGCACTAAAACACATAATAAAGCATTTCTCACAGTATGGATGCATATAGTTCTGTATGACTGTAGTTTAATAACTGTGTTTCAGTGTGAGCTGCACTTCCTTTCGAAACATAACCGATAATAAAGTGGCAATGCAACTTTTGGGACTTACTTTCAATCAAGTATCCGTGCCGTACATTTCTCTTTACTTAAATCTGTGTGTGTTTCCTTCATGACCAAGAATATTGTATGAAACTTTTCCACTACTATCCAACTAGAACTGTTAATATTAGTGTGAACAACCTTACTGGTAGTGGGAGGAGGAAGCGTGCAGAATTTGGTGCAACAGAATTGTCGGTAACATTCTGACCTGTCTAAAGAAAATATTTCACGAGTACTAAACAATTTTAGACCAAGTGTTCTGGACATTTAAATTGCTGTCCACGGTATGTTGGTTCACATTAATGTAAGCAGGAACAGGAATTTGCTTCTGATTAAAGTGACTAGAAACATGGTGGCTGTTCAGAGATGTAGGGCTGCTTATTCCCTCAAAACAGGAATTAGTTTCTTGCTTGCAAATCTAACCTGTGAATAAAATTTAAGGTGTTCTTAGCCAAGTACTGAAATATTTGTGTAATTTTTGCAGCAACTAAGAATCACATGGCTGTCAGAATTAGCTACTCTGCTACACACTCACTGCACTGTCTAGAGGAATAGGTAACCAAAATATGAGACTGACAGTGGCCTGTATTTTTTATGCATATTTCTGTTCTATTATGGGAAACAGCTGCTTTTTGTGATGTGATTAGATGGCTCGAACTACGGAAACTCGTATCAGTATGCCATGATTATCATCAGCCAGAAGACTGGAATTTTGAGCCATGGCTCTATTTTTTCAGTCAAATGTACTCAAACAGAAGTCAGTCCTCTGTCACATGACCAAGTTTATTTTGTTTTAGGAATACATATTTCATTTTGTTCAAATTCGACATGTTATTCTTTAGAGCTGCACAGCAAAAGCAATCTCAGTTGTACTAACAGCAGAAATATGAGCTTTACATCTTCTACTCCTGAATCCTGCCTAAAAAGAGATCTTGTTTGCACTGCAAATTATATCCGATTCCTTTCAATTTTATCTTAATTTAAACTATGTACGTGATCAAGTGCCACTTATCTTGGTAGTACAGCTCCTCCCTGGGTTATGTTACTCAAAATGAACTACAAAAAATAAATTGTAGTTTTGTGCAGAAATTACCATTAGCGGGTACATGGGCCACTTATGTAGCAGAGTACACATGGGTACATACCACAATCACCTTCACTTTTTTTCAACAAGCCATCACCATGATTTTACTTTTTGGGCAGCAAAATATTCAGTATTAATATTATATAGAAGTGGAGAATCTGAACATTTACACTTGCATACTTTCACTGTTTATTTGTTAGAACTGGCCAAGAAACAAATGAATTTTATGTATAAACTATTCAAATTAAATTGAAGCATAGTAATGGACCTTGTTTTAAGCCTTTTTGCCTCAACATCCCCTGCCAATATACACTTCCTAATTAATGCCCTCTCATTTTCAGTTTAAAGTTCTTTGGCTGGCTGTGCTCTATTATGCTAACCCCAGTCAATTCCATTATTTGTTATGGCAATATTGTTATTGATTAATGCCTTTTGATTTTTACCCACTTTTTCAGGAACACAACTAGGTTGTAAAACATGTGCTTGGTGTACAGTATTTCAGAATGTGCTCTTACGAATGTAAGAGAATTACAAATGATGCAAAATGAAAATTCTCTGCATGGTAAATTCTGCTAGAATAAGGACAAAATCAGCTGTGAAAAGTAGTGTTACTGAGAGTCTCGAACATTATGGTGCTTCTGGATGGGACTAGATACAGGACAGTGTTGGCTAGAACCTCAAACCCCATCAATGTCCCTGTCAAGCTTCCTGTTTTCACTTAGTTACCATCTTTCACCAATTTTAAGATGTAAATGGAACTTGTAAAAATGATTGAGTTAAGTAAATAGAAGCTCTTAATGATCAGTCTTTGTATAAACCTGAATACTTTCACATATCCAAGTTGCTCAATACAAAGGTTCACATTCCAATTACACTAAAGAGGTATTAAGGGCTTGTGATGAGAAAAAGAGTAGGATAAAAATTCAGTTACTTCCTCAATGTGTGTGTCCAAATTATAAAGACATTTAAGCCCATGATATCACTATCTCTTAATAATATACACAACTAAGCTGAAGTTACTCTTTTCACATTTTAGAATGTATGGATTCAGCCGTACAGGAGACCTTAAATCTCAGTGGTTCACAGAATACAGTGAAATGTCAACAGTGAAGTTACAAAAATTTAAAACTGAGAAGTAATGATTATTCCACAGCTAGGAAACCTACAAAACAAAGATCAAAGTGAGTTTTGGGGATTACGGAACAGTATAGCTGACCATTCCGTTTTTTTAGGATACAGTGCTGCTCAAAGATGAGGGCAGTATGTTGTCTTGAAACGATGGAATCCAATTACCCGTTGTTGCAGTTTCATATCCCAGAAGAATGGAATCTCAAGGATAAGTCACTTCATTTTCATACAATTATATCATATTCTATGAAAATTTGAAACACAAATCAAGATCCACCAGTGTTCATTTGACATTTCAGTGTATCAAATAGGTTCCTATTACAGTGAATAAAAAACATTCAGTTTTTAATTATGTTTATTATTAATAATGAATCAAACTTCCAATATCCAGTTGCCAGCATCTTAATTCTTCTTGCCAGCCAAAATGACACCATCATACTGGAAAGACATAACACATATCAGATGAATAATTTGTTTCATACAGTTCATGAATTTGTTAATTCATTGTTAACATTCTTTTTAATGAAGCACCTTGACTTCCTAAAAGCAGTTCTGCTATCCATACTAAATGTTGATTGGGGGGGTGGGGCTACTGATATTTTTTGTGGGGAAAAAAAAAAAAAAAAGTAGAATATCTGTTGTACACATATTTTATGGCACAATGGACCTGTCCTGATAAAATCAAACTTGAGATAAGTGTTCTTCTGGGATATTACACAGCATAAATGGGGTAATTCCTTACACATGTTGCAGTACAACCAACTGGTCCCATCTTCAAAGGTTGACACTTGGAAATGGGACTTACGGGTTGTCCTGAAACATTGGTATGTAAATACCACTCTACGCTGCGTAATATTATCCCAGACAAGTGCAGATCTCATCTATGTCATGGCAGAAGACTTATACCACACAACATCAAACTTTTTGGTGAAATGCAGTTAAATGGTAACTTAATTCAAACAGATGTTCAACTTAAATTTTAACCAAGTGCAATAATAACAAACATAATTTAGGCCATATTACACAAATCAAAGATTTCACTACATAGGTGTTATATTACAACACACACACACAAATTAAGTTATAACAAAATTTTAAAATATTCAAACATGACAAACGGTACTTCCAGTCCACACATTCATTGGTCATTCAGAAATAATGAAGTTTCAGTTCTTCTAGGGTATGACACAGTATTGACTGGTCAACAGTTACTCTTTCAGGGGAGCTTCCTGCTGCCATTTTTAAGGCCCAAGCAGTCCAAGATAATACCTCAAAACTCTTAAGAATTATCTGGGAAGGCAAGCAGAAGTGGAGAGACACATGTTCCACTCTGGGAGTAATGTGGCCAGGCTGTGAGGCTGAGCACTCACATCTATCTACTGTCATGGTTAAGAATGGGTGGAGATGTACCTCCAGTCCCCTTACATATATCATGGCAGCATGTGCAGGGACAAGTTAATGGCACATACACACTGAACACATTGCCACAATGTAACCAATCTTTATATGCCTAATATATTCTTTTCCAAGAAAGAAGACAAACAAACTAAAAAGGCAAGCAAGGGACAGACATGTAACATGTAGAATAATACAGGGTGATCATGAACCTGATGCTAGAAACAACTGAAACAGCACTTCATGCTGCAGTGAGTCTGGATAACGAGGAGGAGCAACAATAAATGAAAAGGTGGTCTATGATCACTACACAACCTGCTGATGAGACATTCCTGCAGTCAACATACCATGTGACCAGTAAGGCAACAAATGAACATTACATTCACTCAGGACAATTTAGTCTTAATTCCATTACTCTTGCAATACAATGAACAATCTCACAAATATTCATAAGTAAATAGAACAAAAACCTAACAGAAATCACATTTGTTGGTTCACTTACAAACATTTATAGAAAAAACTTTTGACAGCTGTGTGCATGAACATTCATCCAAAAGTGGCAAAGTGCAAGTTCCCTTTGATACAAAAGGTATCCAAGAAAAATTAATGAATCAGTAAAGGACCCTTGCCTTCTTGATTTCCCCCATCTTAGTTTTAGTTACTGTTACCTACGTACTAACTTGAAGGGAAAAACGTACAATAATAATCCTTACGATACAAAGTTCTCCAAAATTAAAAATGTGAGTGCAATATTGTCCAAGAATAATATGTGAGGCATGGCATACTTAGAGGCAGGTGTGAGTGAGTGTGTGTACGTGCGTGCGCACACATTTTCAGCAGTTCATGATCTCAGTTGGACCCTCTAATAAAAAATACTAACAAATTAGCCAATACAACCCCTACCTACACACTTTATACAGATGAAATGGGACTTAAGCATAAGCCCATCTATGCAAGATCCATGAGCAAAAACATGTGTTTGGCAGGTTTGGAAACTTCCACAAAGGTGTAACCGATGATTCTGGTCTTCTTGGATGTGATATGTCAATGATTAAATGGTTCCTGTCATTTTGAATGAATATGTTTCCCTCATGTTCAAGAGCTCAAGGTCCACGAAGAATGAAGAATGGACCTGAATCCTTGCAGAGTGGAAGGCGATACATGCTCCACAATGCCAAGAAACACTTATCCAGTAACGCAGCCACACATCCCAGACAACCAGAATCCTCCTACATGTGTCAGCAAATTACATACAATATTACATTTTGGTTTCACGAGCTGAACAACCTAATAAAAAACGCAGATGTAGTGAGATTTGCAAAAAGCAAAAGAATGGCTTGGCTGGGTCATGTGATGCGGATGGAAGGAAAAAGAATACTTAAAAGATTACTAGAGTGGAAACCAACAGGTAGGAGAAACAGAGGAAGACCATGGAAAAGATGGACTGAGGACATCGAAGAAGATATACAGATAATGGAAATAAGAGGGTGGAAAAAGTTGTGTAAGGAAAGGGCAGAATGGAAGAAAATCACTGAGAAGGCTAAAACCCACAGTGGGTTGTACCACCAGTAAAAGAAGAAGATTACATTTTGGTTACACAGACCTTCTGTTGAAACCACTTCATAGCATCTTCCTTAGTCAGACGGTGCTGAAAACCAACCATGCCAGTTTTCCTTCGTCTATGCGCCACATTGAAACCTGAAATATTTAAATTAATTCACAAGGCCATTTTTTGGAGCAGACACTGAAGAAAGTGGAACTTGTAGGCCAAATGAACAAAATTGTCTAAATTTTCAGTAAACTTTGCACCAAAAATCACAGGATCTGTTTGCATGGATGGTAGCAGAAGCAGTAGCAGCAGACAGTTTTATTCTGTGTACTTCAAAGTGCAGTACAATATTGACAAGACAATTTGCTCTACACAAAAGCAAACCTCCAACTCACTCACTACACCCCTGGAATATCACTCAACAAAACAGCCTTGACTATTTGCAAAATCCTGCCCAAACAAACAAAACTCCCTTTCTGGGTTCATGCAATGATTTTTGGTGCAAGATCATCAATTTTTGATCCATTAAAATGTTGGAGCCAACATGATAAGCCATACTTTACGTTACTTCTCAAGTGTTATATTACCTTACATTCTACACAAACCTGCATCATTTAATACTAAAACATTTTTTGTTTACTGTGTCACGCCTTCAGTAACACACCCAGTAGTAACGTGGGCATGGGTTGCAATAAGTGACTTTACTTTAGCACACTTTTACTAAGTAACACCCCAAAATATAGGTCATACTTGAACAAGAGTGCATTAACCAAATTCTCAGTACATGGTATTCCTTATATAACTTATGAAAGGATCTTACAGAATAATGTGAGGGGGAATGCTGCAGGATCCACAATTACCAATACCAAATACCTCCTCAATAAAGCTCATTTTCTTGCAAGTTCAAACAAACAAAAGATACATGTGTCACTAAGACGTTCAAATGTTCCAATTCTACGTAGCAATACTGATTATAAGTGGTCTATAAAGTGAAACAAGTGCTTCTGATCCAACAGTCTACTATGCTGGGATAAAATCACATAACCTACTTCTAAAAATTAAATGGTTATCCACCAACACCATACAATATAAAATAGCATTAAAAGAAAGGCCCTGGTCCAGAATTATGTCAGCAGTACTTGGGATGGGTTTAGCAGACTACCCATCCATACTCTGCCATGACACCATGATGCAAACAAAACCTACACTCACGTAACACTAGCCCCTACCTTGACGGAATACTACCATCAAGGTTATGGACAGTTGGATGGGCACTTCTAACCTTTCAGTACTAATTACTTGTACACAGTGTCTACAGAGTTTCAGGATAATTTTTTTCCCAAAGAAAACTACCTGCACTATCCAACGGCCACTGCCGGAACTGACTGCTATCATGTCTGAACTTTTGTGCAAAGTTACACAAGTGTGAGCAAAGTGGTTCTAAGGTATATTCTTGTTTAATTTTGCGCAGTAAAACTGTATTGCCACGCAGTCAATAGCGAACAAGCGGCAATAAAGTTTTGTTTCAAAGCTGGTAAAACTGCAAAAGAAACTGATTAAATGGTGCATGCAGCCTAGGGAGATGAAGCACTAATTCGATCTAACATTTTTCACTGGTATGGATGGTATCATGAAGGGCAGGAAGATATTCAAGACAGCCTCAGGAGAGGCTGCCCCTCTGATTCTTGAAGAGATGGCAACATCGAAAAGGTTTGGCAACTGTTGCTGCAAAATTGTCACCTGTCACTGAAAATCTGAAAAAAAGGAGAGTTTGCTCGCGCTCTGTACCACTTGCATTGACTGCAGAACAGGTGGAGGACTGAGTTGCTGCTTGTCCAGATTTTATTGAGATGGCTGACAGTGATCCTGACTTCTTCCAAGGAAACTGTAACTGGTGATAAATCTTGGTGCTTTGCTTATGACCCAGCAACGAAACAACAATCATCTGTGTGGGTTAGAGAAAATCTGCCACCGCTACAGAAATTTTGATTCCAGAAGTCTCAAGTGAAGAACATGTTGGTGATATATGACTGGCGGGGAGTCATGCACAAAGAATTCGTACCAGAAGGGCAGATTGTTAACTGTGAATTCTACAGAGAAGCGATGGACCAAAATCTGAAAAGACTTTGGTGCGTAAGGCTGGATAAGGCTTTATCAGGTAACTGGTTCTTGCTGCATAATAATGCTCCTTCCCACAAATCATCAAGCAGTTTCTCACAAAGAAAAGCATCACTATTCTTTACCACCCCCTTAGTCACCAGATTTAGCACCTATGGACTACTTTCTACTCCCTACCACTGCAGACATTCAGATTATGATGAGTGAATTAAAGTGTTATGGCAGCCGAGTTCAACAGAAGCATTCAGAAGCTTTATGACCATGTCAGTAGGTGTACAGAGTTAGGAGGGTTATATGTTGTAGGCTAAGGAGTAATAAAGTTGTTTTATTGAGATTTCAATTTTTTATTTATCTAGTCCTAAAACTTTGTTCACGCACTGTTATTTCCCACTGCTACGATAACACAACACTTGTTACAGGCATAGTAGAACTGCAGGGATAGCTCAGTCGGTATAGCGACTCGCTACGGGCTGGACGGTCCAGGGATTGAATCCTGTTGGGGGGGGCGAGACTCTCTGCACCCATCCAGATCAGCCCTGTGGCCCACCCAGCCTCCTATACAATGGGTACCAGGCCTTTCCTAGAGGTAAAGTGGCCGGGACATGGCGTTGACCACTTACCCCCATCTCGCGCTGAGGTTAAAGAAAGAGTAGAGTTATACCTCTACTCCACCCCTGAATCTTCGTGGCCTGTTCTAGGGTGAACTTTACCTTTACCCTTACAGCAGAACTGCAGCTCCTGTGACGTCACCCACAATAGCAGTGGTATGATAACAGAATGACCAAGGACATATTTCCACAATAACCTCAAAGTATTTAAACCATGGTCATCTTGTTTTTGAGCTAGAACTATGGACTGCAATTCATTTTTGAGTCTGTGAATTCTGGCATTTACAGCACAACACACGAAAATGGAAATTGTGATACACAGGCACACACCAAGTGTTAAATGCAAGGTCTCTGTAATAACAGGGTAATGGACATTTTTAACATTAGCAGGTTACACATGCTGTCATCTAGTGCATGACATAAATACTAAGGTTGATTTTGGTAGCTCTCTGACTTAACCCATTCTTAAACCCATCCCAAAAAAATTCTTTCTACCCACACCTACTTGGTAGACAAATCTCTACTGATAAGAAATATTTAATTACTGCAATTGTGTGTCTGGCTTTCAAGTTCTGCATACATATACATGCACACACACACACACAGATATGTATATTTATATGTGTGTATATATTTTACATATATATGGAAATAACGTTTTCATATAAAGGTACTGATGTGATACTAAACGTATAAAGGGTAATACAAGAGCCTAACAGTAATGCACCTACACTACAGCTAATAATGCCATTACATATGCGAGTCACCTATAAGGTATTGTGTCTGGAAACATTCTGTAAATGCACCATATTTCTATCTACTTCCTAATGATATACCATACCCTGACCTGTCCTACACCCTACCTAGGATCCACAACATGTATCTACATCGTGCGTTGTGGAATACACAGAAAACAATTCGGATCTACTTCAGAATAGTGCCATCACCGATCTATCAACATGGTGGCTGACGAGTGACCAGAGTCAATAGCTCAGCCAGCACACCTCAATGTGTATGAGACTCTGACACTAACACTACCCGACAGCCCTAACCTTTGTCTGTCTTGAACAAACATAAGTACGCTACACAAGCAATTCCTTCAGTTGTGTGGAAAGATCCACCATTCCCATGACGGCACTATTCTCAAGCAGTGCGAACAATTCCACCCAAGCTTTCTTCACCGCAGTGGCTACTGATGTTTACAACTTCAACACCTTAAGGAAACAACGTACACTTACCTGGTCGACCAAGCACAACATAGAAATCAAGACCATAGATTCCAACACTAGGGTCATACTTGATACCCAAATCAATGTGTTCCTGGATGCCAAATCCAAAATTGCCAGTGTCTGAGAAGTTGTCTTTCCTCAACTCATACTCTCGGACCTGATTACAAAAGAAGTACAGTCTTAACTACACACACAGAATGACAACATCGAATGACTTGGTAAAAATTTACAAGAATACCCTTTCATCCATGCTTCATCCCCCCCCCCCCTGTCAATACAGACTAATTACTGATTATGCTAACTGATTGGTGCAAAGTTGTAACATAGCATACAAAGGCTGGCTACAGATACTGTCATTAACCAAACTCGGTAACAAAAATCACCTTTAGTCCTCGCTCCAAAATTTCTTCTGCCTTGGCACCCCGCACAGTGCAATGAACGGCGATCTTCTCATTACGGCGGATACCAAATGACCTAACAGTATATCTTGCTTTGGAAAAGACAGGCTGTTGACCAGTAAGGGATTCCAGTACCTTAAAACACAAATTTCATTTATTTCTAATCACTGACTTCACGTTGTTTTCCTTATTACTATAACAGTATTTTCTGTTCTTGCCCATTTGCATCACACCCAAGTAATAAAAGTATGGCGCAGGTTGGGTAAGGTTTATTCTTGCACACTTTGACTAAGCAACACCAGTGGCTATAAGTCTGGTATCACTTGGTACCGATTTATGTGCAATTATATATCAACCACTTAAAGTGTTAATTTACCTTTGCCGCTCGTGTCAATCGATCGCCAGACTCACCAACACAAATATTTAGGCATAGTTTCCGAATGCGAACTTCCCGCATCGGATTCTTAGTTTTATCTTTTGGTTCCTTGCGAGGTTTCTTGGCTTTTGCAGGTTCCGCAGTTTTCTCCTGAAGAAAGAAATAACTGGTAGAATTCAACACTCCGAATTCAACAAACAATTATTTATTCGTATCGAATACCGGAACATGTTTCAACATGTCCATGCTTTGGAGGTTACTCCGCCGAATCCGCAAAAACATACATATTCGCGAGCCATTTTTCATCGTCCCCTATACTAGGACACCAGAATTGTACAACGAAGTCCATGTTTTACTAAAATGTCCCTAATCATAAACAAATACGGCAGATGAGCTTAGATATTACATTTACCAAACCTCCAACTCAACACTTACAGCCATTGTGTCAGCCAAAAGGAAACGCAGAGCATTGTGGTCTTCACGCACCAACTAAACGACAGCTTTTCTTCCGGTTTTCTGTTGAAACGTCGTCTGCTAATTTGTACATGTTTGAATGCTAGTTGACAGTGAACAAGGATGGTTGTATAAGAAATCTTTCGGAATGAAGCAAAATACGGACGATGAAGAGGGATTCGAAACCCAGACAAATTCTTTGGACTCTAATGAACGAAAACGTGCCCGCCGCTTGAGATTTGAGAGTTGCCTACAGAAAGCAGAGCAGTAAGACTATTAATCAATATCTGGAAAACAAAAATTAATTTAAAGAAAATGCAATCATATAACAGACAAGAAGGTTTGACGTAGCAGTTCTGGCACACGTACAGTAAATTTAATGACATGAAGTACACAAAATGAAAGAATAAAATCTAACTACAAAACTATCAAAGTAAAACAATAATATCACAAATACAATGTTGTGCTTATTTTTAAAATAGTGCGTTATATTCCGACCTGATTCTGTCATCTTTAGGAATTACTCACAAAACACATACAGCTACCAGAATTTCACATTAATTTTTTATGCTGTAATTGAAGTACACAGCTATTATGACAAATTTGGATGGACATTTTACAAAACCTAAAAGAAATATCTTTAATGGAGTTATGAGAATTTCAAATGTATGCTGTTGCTGTTAAAAGAATCTTCTTTTTTGGAAATATATTAAACACCCAATGTTTGGAATATTTGTAAATGGTTAGAGGATCTAAGAGTGTTGTTAACTCAGATTCAAACATAATAAGTTGTATAACCATGTAAAATGAGTGTGGACATATAGTGGTTATGTGTAGGCTTAGGATTATATGCATATTGCATATGTAAAATTAAACTACATTTAGACTTTCACATGGTGCCAGTCCCATAAAGAATGAAATACACTTCATTATTAATAGGAATGGTACTACACGCAAGTATAAAAGTAGTCGTGTTTTACATATGTCATATGCAGAATGCAACCGTTCCTAAGCCTAGTTATGTGTGTTTCAGCTAAGTAACTCTCCCAATGATGAGTGAGCAAGTCAACACATGTTTGGACTATTTAATTTTATCACCTTTGTTACAATATCAAAGCTGTACTGTTATGTTTTATTGTTGCTTTGATGATATTTGTTCGAATAGTGTGGAGTGAAATGTGAAAGTAAGTACCTTGAAGGGATAGAAGAATTTGTTGCAGCAATAGTGCTAAGACTGATCCTGGATCACACCCAGGCTACTATCCAACGTGTAGATGGGGTGGGGTTCTCTTTCCTGAGGGTTGGAGGGGGGATGTAAAGTGACCATGGTATGAAACTACTACTCAATTCTTAGTGCCATGTTAAACAGTACTTGTAGCTGTACCCACACTCTTCCATGTAATTAATGCAACACAGTATTGCATTGTACTGTATTTATTATGCGTTCATCAAATCCATAAAAGGCTTGATACCTATTGGATATAGAATTTGCCTTAGGATAATACAGAGATATTTAGGACAATACTGAAATACAGTTACAAAACAAGAAATACATTACAAAATAAACGTGCCATACCAAGGTACATGTCATTGCAACAGTTGTTCAAGTACAATATAAGA
>JGI20166J26741_10078893_pt1 | contig 17412 bp, 11 predicted proteins | sample TergutCu122P5_FD_26741 | JGI IMG/M metagenome (IMG submission 26741)
AACACCCTATTCTCAAACACCCTCAGTCTACGTTTCTCCCTCAATGTTAGCGACCAAGTTTCACACCCATACAGAACAACGGGCAATATTATAGTTCTACAGGTATACATCTTGATCTTTAACTTTTTGGATAGCAAACTGGAAGACAAAAGATTCTGCACTGAATAATAGCAAGCATTCCCTACCTTCCTAGAAACATGGATAATAATCATTCAGCAACAGACTGAAGCAAGTTTTCCATTTATTTAGAGAGTTGCTGGACTGTCCAAACACAGTAAAAATATTATCCTGTAACAAGTTCAATTTGAGGCTGATATCATATCTTAAATTTAAATTAATCATCTACGCAAATCTTTTCATATTTAAAGGACCATTTTGTCTTTTAAGCCACAACAATGAAATCCCTAGCTAGGCTGACTGTGGACAAACACACAATATAGTACAAAGTTGGTATTTAAATCAGGCCAGTGGCAGACTCAGATATTCAAATGTCTGGTACTCTGAGCGGTAATTACTTTGAATTTTAGTGACTGTTTTAAGCTCAACATATCTTCCAGACATGTGCTCTTTTGTTCCTCAGAGTTCAACTAGTATCACATCTTAGACCACAATAACTACATCCACCAACTAATTAACTTTTATATTTTGTAAATATATTTCTAATCCAATGCAATTAATTTTAGAGCTGTTTTGTAGCAGGTGAACTTACTTATAAGCAAGCGTAGCACTGAAGCTCTCCTGTATGTAGAGGTCCAAAACTGGCTGAAAATGTTGGTACTTCCTGTCTGACACCAGTTCAATTATATAAAGCTGAAACAAAGCATATACATTCACTGATGGTTCTATACAACACACTCATCCCTGCTGTTATGCAACATTTAATTACCTAACAATATTCTGGGAATTTTCCAGTCAAGAGTTTTCATGGACTTCTTAGACCCTGATGTTGGAAGCAGAAAACTCTCCAAAATGTTGGTATTTACCAATCAACATGTTGTCACATCCCAGAAGACTTGAATCTTAATTTTTTAGTGTTGGAAGTTTGAACTCTTGTCTCTCTATGAACCCTTCACAGGAAAAGTTCTCTGTAGACTGTCACATAATTAACTGCTATCTGACAGCATGGATGAGTGTTATGTGTAATATTTGGGGTGTGAGTTGTCCCAAGATCTTCTTAGCCTCCAAAGACCCTGAATATGTAGGCAAGCTCCTCCATAATATCAGTAACTATTTACCAATCGACACAGCATCATATCTCAGCAGACTTAAATCTTCATCAGCACCACTGTGAGAACCAAAAATGCCAAGTAAAAGAACCTGTCTCTCACTGAATGCATTTTCATTAAATTATATGCAGAAGTTATCAATGTAAAAGATCCACATTTTCTGGGATGGGATGGTGTCACTGGGTTCACGTTCCCCAACATTTCAAAGGAACGTAGTACCTTCATCTTCAACAGCTGCAGGGGCCATGCTTTCTTCTTGGACCCTTCTTAAGTTTAGACTTAAGAAAACTACCCCAGTGGCAAGGTGTTACATCCCACATATGAATCCTCAATAAAACCATTCTGGAAACCTCAAACCTCACATGGTACATTTAACTCATTGTTGGCCCACAACAGAAAATTTGGACCATCACAAACAGCCAACAAGCTTAGGGAAGCTGTGTCACTATCTATACAGACTCAACAAAACTTAATTCTCTGGCTTCTTAATGAAATTAAAGGCAAAAACAATTACCTATACTCCATGTCAATCAGGACTGCTAATTACTGGAAAACCACAGAAATTATTTTTAATACACTTTTTAAAATTTATTATACTACCAAACATTCAGGTAAAATTTTATGTAACTCAATGCAATAATCACTATTAACCCACTTTCCTTACTTTAATAATGTAACCCACTTTCCTTACTTTAATAATGTAACACATGCTGATGGTTTCAATACATCCACACATCTGTTCCCCTCCCCAAAGCCAATAAACTTTTCAATCAACTGAAGAATTTTTATGAAACTCAGTACAAGCACTGTCCCACTAGAAGCACCCCACCTTTGCACTTTTTAGGTAAAGAGGACATTAATAAATGCTTTTAGTTGTTGAATTTATACACACTACAATTTTTCTGCTAAGGTATCCAAAATTCCAAAAATCCAAACATCTATAAAGGCTTTGGTCCCAAGCATTCCATAAAACAGGTCCCATTCTGTACTGTCTACCTTTGTACAAATGATAACCCCAACATGACAGCCAGTTGAACTTGTGGCACTAGCATAGGATCATCTAATTTTATGCATAAACTGACTTTTTAAAAACACACTTTTGTTATGATAATATCTTTAAATGCAAGAGAAAAATGCGGTGAAAGATAGCAGGCATTGTATGCCATTCCTAAAGTCAATACAATGAACTGTTCTAACACAACAGCCCATGTATGTTTATAATAGACAGGTATTTAGACTTTCCACAATTCTCAGCTGAAAACAGTGTGTAATTACTATACCTATTTTGTGTCATATTCTGTGACTTATCTCCTAAACAGACTAAAACAGATGTGAAATGTCACAACTTCAAAGAGACATTTAAGTCTAACTTTGAAACAGTTAGCATTTCCACATCCCTGATAAGCACAAAAGTTATCCGCTGTCCAAATATAAGAGATTAAGGCATAAAATGCATTATGTAATATAAATTGCTCACTTCATCTTTCTTGCGTACAAATGTTTTCCTGAGCACTTTGTTTTCTGGCACTTGCAACTGACATTCTTTTATCAAGTAAGGGACCCACATATGAAACAACTGATAAAACTATTATTTTTTCATTTTCTACCTTCAGCATTTTGGAATACATGGATAATAAAAAACTTTAAAACCAAACAACAAAGCGTTTATTCCTCCCCAGATTTTATCACAGACCTCATGTTTATTTGTTAAGAGCAGTTCTGAGTCATGTAAATTCTGAAACTCTCTCAGGATGGCTTAATGTATGTGATTATATTACAATTTTGTTGCTGCTTTCAGTGTTACATCCATGTATTTAACCATTAGCAAAAGGCCCCTTAAATGCCAGTTTTCTGCTGCAACCAGAGCACTATTCAATTTAAATGCCCACTGCACAAGTGTTTTCCTGAATGGATGGTAAGGTTCTACATTTAATGAGGCAAAGTTGTCTTATTTATCCATTAAAGGTTAATCCAAATTGACGTACATATAGCACGTTTTGTATCATAATGCTTTGATTCAGAAACCAATTTCCATTTTCTGCCACCCAGCTACAACACTTCTGTTCAGTAGTTCAGATGTTGCCAACTGGTCACATCACTCTTTGACATGATGCTGGTAACTAATCACTCAAACATTAGTTCTGTTACTCTCCTGCTAGCGATAACAACAAGACAGGCAATGTACGTATAATGTAACATTGGGGCGCATTCGTGCAACCAATTTTGGCAATAAGTATTACATATTCTGAGTGTGTATTTGTAGTTTTAGGTATCCAGCATGCAATGTGCTTGCACCACATTGTCATCCGTGGCCTGCCTGGATCTACAATAGTTTTCCACATTATCTCATAAATGGAGAGATTTGGGGGGGGGGGAATAAATAAATAAAAAATAAATAAACAAAATGTGTGTTTTGATTTTCTCTACAATTTATGCCTGAAAAAATTCTCACTCTAAGAAGAACTGAGCGAGATACAATCAAAAAAAGAACAATAGTCTTCATGTAAAGTACCCCTTATTCTTGTCTGATGTTAATGAAACTTTCTCAACAGATTTTTTTAAAAATACTGAAATATCAAATTTCACAAAAATCTGTCTAGTGGGAGCTGAGTTGTTACACACGGACAGACATGACGAAGCTAATAGTCACTTTTCACAAATTTGCGAATGTGCCTAAACACTGGGGGATATGGCATGAGTATGGTGCTGCCATAACATCCCTGTCCACCAACTCACAATGACTTGATACAATCTGTGGGTCAGCCTTAAATGATTAACAGCACAACACATCCAGTACTGGCCTGCCCACAGAGTTCCTTACTTGGTGCCTGCAAATACAATCCAAGCGGCCTCTTTCACTGACCAGCTTAGCTCTATTTCTTGATGCAGGACATAGGAAAGATGGCAGAAAATAAATACACCAGTCTCTTTACTGGACTGCAGGGCAAATCCTCATAGTATTTACATTCTCCCAAAATAACTAACATCATCAACAAACACCTGATTAACTTTCATCCTAGAGGGATGGGTATTAAAATTTTAGAGCACTGTTTATAAAAAAAACAGTATTTGAACAGAAAGAGATAAACCTATGAAATAAATTACATTTCACTGAATATAAAGAGAGATTATGCAGCATGTCTTAAAAATGCAGTATATTTCCTTGTTCCCTAAATAAAGGTAAAGTAATCCTTGTTCAGGCCTATTCAGGCCCACAGTATTTCAGGAGGCTCAGGCGCTAAGATTTCAAGACAATGGGCACATTAAGGTGGTAAGGTTATCAGCCCTATGCACCGGCCACCTTTATCCAACAGGAAATATTCCTGGTGCTCATTTCTGTTAAGAGGATGAGTTGATCCCAGGGCCACACTGTAGCCAGAAGGATTATGTCAATGAAAAATTCCAATGACACTATCAGGAATCGAACCTGTGACCTTCTGGCTTGTAGCATAGTCCTTCACCCAACTGCACCACTGCATGCTTCCTGTTGCCTAAATACATAAAATGAAGTTCTAGGGGTGTTTTCCTACATTGTCTTTAAAAGATTAGGGCCATTAAATTCCACCCCTTCCTAGCATTTACCGTTTTGGCTGTGTTATGATTTGAAGTTAAAAATGTGCATAAACAACACAATACATTAAAAAGAAAATGTCACTACAGTCACTGTGGGCTGCAAGGAGGAAATGATACCACACTTTTTAATTTCTTTTGACTGCAACACAGGACTGGGATGTCATATTATTTACTTACGAGGCACTCGAAAACCATGTTGTCATACAATTCTGAGTCTGAATTCTGCATGAGGATATTGAACAGCGCATCTAACACATCTTGCAGGAACTTGACTATTTCTTCACCATCAACCTTCATCAATGCTTCAAGACTGTCTTTAAGAACTTCAGGATGGCTTGCCCAGTTTAACAGTCCAAGCAAGTCAACTATAAAAGAAGGAACAAACACATACAAATGTGTTGATCTTTCATTCTCACAGCTTGTTGAACAGTACTGGATTCTCAGCTCGCCTCCAGTTGACAGGTGAAACATTGTATTAACCCTTTATATAAAGAACAATTATCACAGTGACAATTCCTTTTCAACACAGCACTTCATTTTATTGACATAATATACCAAGAGTGTATAAAGTTACTGATACATAATCAACAAAACAAAAATACATCTTTCAGCTTATGTGAACCATCCTCAGGTTATCAATTAACACCATATTTCTTACATTAATTTTAATATTATTGCAATAGTATTACAATATGACCCCTTCACAATGCAACTACTTGCCTTCTCCTATTCATAACATTTTTAGTATAGAAATGATTATTCAAATATCTGAGGAATAATGTGTGAAGCAACCTTACTGTAATAGTACTGCAGTAATACCACAACAGCTAATGTAAGAAATGCTGTGTTTAGTGATAACATGAAAATGGCACAAATGAGATGGAACATGTAGTTGACCATATCTTGTTGATTATTATATCAGTCATTATATGCAATCTGATATAGTATGTCAGTGACTGAAAAGCTGTTTCAAAAGGGAATGGTCATTGTGACAATTAAGTTAAATAGCACAGTGAAATGCAACAGATGCAAGAAAAACCTTAAAGCAAGTACCGAGCCTGTGAAGCAGAATCCAATTAACTCCGACACCATGAACACTGACAAGCACTACTGACATAATCCTGCACTACTTCCCCCCAACCTTCAGCCTCATAACCAGTCCTCTTAATATCCATCTCAACCCTCTAGTGCCAGAATCAAATTATCAAATTTGTGGATAAAAGGGGGTGGGGAGGGAACGTTCTGATTAATAAACTTGTCTTTGCCCATGAGCAGAGGCAGCTACACATACGTAATACACACATAAACATCAGCTGAGGGATGTACCAGAACATGTCATAAGTGACATGTTTGGGGTGACAAATTTACTTGTCCTTCAATTTTCTGAACACTGCACTGTGCAATGTCTACTGTCATCATTCAGGGCCAAAGGTTAATGCCATACTCCCATCTCCTTGTTTGTATCCAACTGTATATTTTCCAAGATGTTTCCCTACCACAATTCTCTATGCATTCCTTACCTTCCCATTCCAGCAATATGTGCAACGCACCATTTCACTATCCTAACAATACTCTGTAATATTTACAAAGAACAAAGTCCCTCATTATGGAACATCCTAAATGACATCCTTCAGAGGTCAACATATTTTCTCAGGCTTTTTCCTTCTTCCTACATCCACATATTTTAAAGAGCATTTTGTGTTCAATCACTTTTAAGTTATACTCTTCTCATTAGGAGGTCAGCTGGATAATAATATAAAACAAGGGTCAGATTTTCTGCTGTTCTGTCTTAATAATACTGTTTTGCAAAACAGAATACAAAGACATGGGTTTTAAACTCAGTAATAACACCTTCAAGTACAGTATTAAAAAGGAAGGTTTACCATTTTGTGTCAGCTTAGTTGAACACACATTGGTATGAATTGTAAAGCTGTCCTTGTTACTCAAACTTAATCCCCCATGCTGAGGTTTCTGACCCTCAGTTAATTCATCCCGTTTTGAAGGAAGACTCAGATATCCCACATCACCATCTTCAAACTTCTTGTGGTCAATCTGAAAAATAATATCATGCTGGTAAACATTAATGGGGATATACATATCCACACAGATACATCAATATACAGGCAGGTCTTGTTTTACGTGAGTTTACGTGAGTCCTTTTTACGCAATTTCGCTTCAAAACAACTTGAAAATTGACACCCCTTTCCGAATTTACATGATAATTTTTGGTTTAATGCAGTTTGGCATAGTCTAAGCCAAACTGCTTTCAACCAAAAATAGAGTCTCTATGCCACAGACAATCTGTGGCTCCAAAGATCATCTCTACAAGGTTAGCATAAAGTGGTGTCACTGTTACACCAGCAGTCACATGTAAGGCTGGATTATGCCAGTGATTATGTTATGTGGCTCCTTTAGTTTCCTTCAACAGTATTCTATTTTCTTATTAAAATGAGTGTGAAACATAAATCTACATCTAGTAGTGCAATCCCAGTGGAAAAACTGTGGAAGACAATCAGTGTTAAAGAGAAGGCAGATGTACTAGCTGGCTTGAAAAGGCAAATGAATTGCTGACACATGCCATAATGTTAAGACTCACTCATAGCAGCGTACATACAATTCGTGATATGCTGAAAAAAAAAAAAAAAAAAGAATAAAGTGCCAGGTGACCAACTAAAGTGGGTGCTGCAAGAATTTCTTATTCAAGAAGTCCTACTACAAATGTATTGGAATGATGCTAAGTACATGGCTTGAAGATCACAATCAGTGCCATGTGCCTGTAAGTTTCTGGTTAAAGCATAAGGTCTTTCTATTTATAAGAATTTGTCAAAGGATGCTGATGATTATGTTAAACCACTTAACGTACGGTAAGTAGAGATTTGTTTAGCAAGTTCACAAAAAGATATAATTTACATAACATTAAAATGACTGGAGAAGCTGCTGCTGAGACTGTGGCTGCTGAAAAGTTCTTTATTGTATTATATACATAATGTATATAAATGAATACATACTGCATATACAGTAATATATAATCTAAAGGTCCATATGCACAGTAATGGTATAGGCATACACTATGTAGGACGAGGCTGTCAATCCCCTAACCCCGAGGAAATACATTGTTTTAAATGGGAATTTTGATACTTGATTCTCACAAAATTTTTCAGGAATGTAACCTTGGCGTAAAACAAGACCTGACTAATTATGTGATAATTCCCACGTCCTCAAATTTTAATTCTGTCTTCAGTATGGTTTAAAATTTTTTCCACCTCTTTCCAGCCACTAGGCCTAAATGAAAATACCATGGCCTTGCAGTATAGAGAATATCAGTTGCAATTTGTGCCTCATAACTTCAGTTTAGTCCCCTTCCTTTTGCTATAATAGGATCCTTAGACTAAGATTTGGTTAGTGGTAATAAGTTGTACCTTAAGAGGTAGCACAACTAAGGTAGTCCAAAGGACTTCTGTATAACTGATGTTTTATTTCTGCTCAAACTGTTATCACCATACATGCAACAGCAGGCAGCTCAAAAAGCCCCTAAAAACTGGTAATTATGGACAATTATATAACGGTTATAATACACACTGTATGCTTCAAAATAAGTGCCATATACCTTATACACTAGCAGTTCATGCTGTGTATCTTGTAGTGTGGTCCCATTTTCTTGCATCAGTTTTACATATGACAGAGCAAATGGTTTTTCAGTCTTGTCTTTGGTTTCATTGGAAGATCTGTGCTTGAATGTAAATTTTAAATGGCTTCCTTTAAAATCCTCAATTGGCACAGCAACCTTGAAGATTTCCAACCACCGAGGTTTGTCTTCATGATAATAGATGACAGATCTGTATTCACTCATTAGTTCAACTCCGCCACCCAAAGTAATCACAGACTGAAACATAAGCACGTAGGTATACAGTAGAGGACAATTACAGCAGCCAGACCAGCAGTGATCCACACTTCATTTTAAGGAACTGCTTTAAAACACTGAGCAATAAAGAAGAACACTGTTTTATCTCTCTCTCTCTCTCGCACACATGCACACATGCGTGCGTGCGCGCGCGCGCGCACACACACACACACACACACAAATAAGCAATGTGACTGATACACATTATGGCAAAATCACTGCAAAATAATTCTTCCCCAACTACACTTTTGTCACACAGACTTGTATCATCATTAGAAACCATTCCAGGAGACAGAGATATCTGAACCTGCAAAAGAAATGCGCCTACAAAAATGGATCTGCAAGATGACAAAACTTTTCACTGACAGTCAGGCACTAGAATGACTTTGATTGGAGAGTCCACTGTATTTCAACCAATTGCTTTGAGTCTTTGTAAGCAGGTATGCTGGAGGTAAATCTCCACTCGTGGTCTAGTCAACTTTGCTAGCCTCTGCATGAATCAGTAAAGAGAATGGACTCCACCATGCTCCATGATAACAATGAGAATGATGGCTTTCCAATTGGTGCTACAGCTTAATAAGGGCTTCTGAACACAATACATCAACACTGGTGGACCATCTACACACCAGAGTGATAATTTGTCAAACGCTGCGGCCCCATCAACACCTTAAAGTAATGGAGTGTCTCTGTGACTGAAAGGGTAGAGTCAAATTTATGGGAGCTTTCATAACACACTAGTCTTGAAAGACTGACAATGAACATGATAGCACTCAACCAGAATAATCAACATAAGCCTGGTCAGAAAATCACACAATGTTGATTCCTTTTACATGTTTTATATAACGACGTCAGTTACTAAGATATCATATCAGTGGTCGATGAATGAATGTGGAGCATTGGTGGAATGATACTGACAGGGAAAAACTGAAGTTCTTGGAAAAAATCTGTTCCAGTGCCATTGTGTCCCCACTAATCCCACATGGACTGGCCTCAGACTAAAACCATGTCTCCATGGTGACAGATCAGCGACCAATTGTCTGAGCCATGTATTATCAGCAACATGGTCATCACCATCAATCCCTCATCAGACCAAATGGCCAATCCAATATCCATTAAAATCATCAATATATCTTTTCATAGCTATTCAAACATTCCTTTTGCCTTTTGGAGTCTTGGGAATGAAGATTGTTCCATCCTTTCAACATCTCTCCACAATTAATTTCTGTAATCCAAAATTCTGCCTGTAATATGAACAATATGTAAATCCTCACTAATTACTTTAATCCTCTCTTGCTTCTGGAATGTAAAAACTGCTACTACTATTACACTCAAAACCTCCCTATCGTACATTCTGTCACTGCCCAAAGCCCTAACCTACATGAAGGAACAGGTTCTGCCATCATCTTATACAGTATTATTAACATACCACTAAGTTTTCTTGTTTAAGAATATTTCTCTTGTGCCATTCATTTACCAGACTTCTATGAAACTTTCCCCTTCTTTCTTAATTATAGTTGGAACACTTAATAATGAACTCATTGACTTGTTCTATTATTATATGGTAACAACAAATAACACACAGGTAACATTCATGCTTACTAGAAGCCTTTGTCCCTTCTCATTACAAACTCTGACAGCAACTTCAACATTCTTGTCAGTTGACTTGCTTCCTTTAGAGAACTCCCCACACACCAGAGTCAGATACAGGTCATTGCGTACATCACCAGGCAGAATCACTTCTGGAAAACCCATCTTTCGTGCTATTGTCACATTACCCAATACTAAGTGTGGGTTTTCTTCTCGAACCTGCAAAAAAAGTTAATTATGCACAACTAATGCCCATCAGAAAGTTAATGTAATAAAAGTGTATGCTTTTTTAGTTAAACCAAGTGTCATTCCTCCTGCTCAAATGGTTTCATTGTAGTTTAGGTTTAATATTCATTTATCTAAAAATAATTACAAATTATTTTATTACGTATTATACGTTTCAGTAACTTCATAATGATTTCTGTAAAACCATAAACATGTGAAAAGTTAATATAAAACCACAGTGAACTGATGATAATCTGGGACAATAAAGGAGACATGCCCTCGAAAAGCCCACCGGTACCCACTGAAAAGGAGGCTGAGTGGGCCCCATAGCCAGACTGGACATTTTGGAGCAGGAAAAAATATCTTCTCCTTGCTGGGATTTGTACAATTAACCTGCTCACAGCCTAGTCACTATGCTGACTACACTGTCATAGATGCTGTATTCTTGCAAACATGTCACTAATTACTTCATCATTTTCCACATACTATTACGCAACTGGACTTATTTCCACATATGCAACATCTGTTTTGGAAGCTGTTTACACTTTTTGTCCCACCATTTCCAATTTTCATACAACAGTAGAAATATTGCTGTATTCACAGTCCAACTGACCCATGCAGTCTAGTCATGTCACCACACTGCACTGCCATGCTATGGCTAACATCACCACCACTTTCTTCCTCCTCAATCATACTCACCAGTACAAATCTCTTCCCCTTCCCTACCACTCCATTCTGTCAAACTTCAATGTCTGCATAATTCATGTCCTGGAAGCCATTCTCACAAACATAACTTAACAAGACAGGCAATGTACGTATAACATAACACTGAGGCATGTTCAGCTAACTGCTGTTGCTATGGAAAAGCAATAAGTATTACATATTCAAGAGTGTGTGTTTGTAGCCTTAGTTACCAAGCATGCAATGTGCATGTGCCATATTATCATCTGGAGCATGTCTGGCTCTACTGTATTTTTCCACATTACCTCATAAATAACATGATTTTTGGAAAAAAGTTACTGAACTCAAAATGTGTGTTTTGATTTTCTCTGTTAACTTTTGTCTCAAACATTTCTCATTCTAAGAAAAATTCACAGAGACATTATAATAAATGTACATCGGAGTTCATGTAAAGTACATCCTATTCTTGTCAGATTTTAATGCAAATTGAATGTTCCTGAAAGAATTTTTCAGAGTACTCAAATATCAAATTTCATGAAAATCAGTCCAGTGGGAGGTTAGTTGTTCCATGTGGATGGACAGACAGACAGACATGACAAAGTTTACAGTCACTTTTTGAAATTTTGCAAATGTACCTAAAAACTGCTCTTCAAGGGTTTCTTCAAAGGCACTTTAAAACATTATTATTAACCCTCTGACACCAGAATTAAACCCCTCCAAGCAATGCTGCCTGCCGGAATTTTTTACTAGGATTTTAAATTTTATTGCTTACTCTTAGAACTAAAAAAACATATCTCATAGACTTTTCTTTCAAATTTAATGAAATAAAATTTTGCACTCTGCTTATAAATTGGTAAATCCAGGAAAAAATGTTCACCTATTTTTATCATAAATTTAGGCCTGTGAATCGCATTCATTAATCACATAATTACGGTTACTGCAGAAGGTCTGTGGCAACTTGGATCACTGTTGCATCATGACACACAGTATTCACCACTGGAGTGTTTACAAATTTACTTTGGTGTGATATTCCGCTAAACAAGGCACCACACACAAGCCCACATCACATCTGGTGCATTTATACACTGTGCCCTTTCTCTGGCCACAAGAAGAACACAGACGACAGGGCAGTTGGATGTATGATTTCGATGGCTAGTGTTTGTTACTGTGACTCTTGAGTCGGAAAACATTTTTTTTATTCCGAGTCTGGTGTCAGCAAACAGAATTTCACTGATGACTTCCTCTTCAGGATTAGACACCTACAATGGTCTGCCTTATTTACACTCCTCTGTATGTCTCGGCACAGTTGCAGTAACCCATTGCTGCTAAGATACGAACATCTTCTACAGTGATAGAAAAACAGATCTAAAGCTAGGACATGCCTAGTGTAAATATTCAAGCAATTTGAGGGTGCCCAACACATTCTTAGTAGACTGACAGCTGTTTGTTGCACGTTACTAACCCACAACCCCTACAGATTACCCCAGCACTACAAGAGGTATGTCTGTGGGCACTCCTGTGGTTAAAAACATTGATTTTTGTGGATATCTCTGATTTTTGAGCATTAGTTTTGTCTGAATTATATGGGTACAGTATGCCACTGACAACCTTTTTGGGCAACAACTAGAGTTCGACTCATAGGCCAGTGCTGATATTTCAACCCACAGTGAACTGCAGGGCAAGCGATAGACAAGGCGAGCTGTGTCTCGAACAGCATTACTCACTGAAATAACTGCGCAATTGCTGTGTCGACACATGAAACAGGGTATTTGGAGGGGTTCAGAAGGTGGAGGGGGTCCATTCTGGCTACACATGATCAATGGATCAGGGCATCAGTTATAAGGAACTTCCAGTACACTGTTGTATGGATTACAAATGCAAGATCCTTTATAAATTACAAGAAGGCCTGTTATATTAATTTTACGAAGCCATAAAATTTTTCTTCAAACAGAAAGGACTACACTCAGAGCAACACAATGTTTCCTCTTCAACCACATTAAAACTCGTACAAGAATAACAAATATGGGTTGTTACTCAATTATCAAATGCCGTAAGTGCACACAGTGCTATTTTCCTCATACCATCTCATGCTAGCACCAAATTGTGTAAGTGCCATCACCGTGTACACCAGGCAATACTGACATCTTCTGCCAGAATACTAGGAAGCCGAAAATTCAATATGAGTTATGAAAACGCCAGCCCAGGGGGACTGCAACCTGACGCAGGCACAACATGATCGACACATTTTATTATGACTGTGGTATTGAGGGACAAAATAATACACGAGGTTGTGACACTATCATGATAGGATGAAACAAGTGTACTGTCTAACAACAATAGTAAAAAGGATTGGTTCATTATTCTCTGCGATAAAAGCTAAACTTATAATGTATATACCCTTACAAAATGATTACTGAAACAAACCTGCTTCAAGTCACCATGCAGCAATTTTAGACTTGTCCACAGTCCCTGTCCTTTGTGTTCTTTGTGTGACAGCTCCTTCAAGGTGAATATTCTCCGGAGTGTACCATCCAGGTTATCTCTCTCACAGCATCTGAAACGCACATAATGCACAAACACACTATACTGTACGCACATTTTTCATGTCAAATGCTTCTGTGAAGAGAGAGAGGAATCTTTTCACAGTCAACAATGTTTACCTTCCACAGTGATGTTGTCAATAACATAATTTCCAACAGAAATACAATTATGTACACTGCATATTATAATTCCACAGAAGAAGTAATGTTGGTCATTACATTATTTATGATTTCTGCAATCTCACATTCCAGCCTTATTAGGGCCCATCCTATCAAAATACGTTTCACTGTAAATTTCGTAATTTAGCAAAACATACATTTGTGTCACATTCTGAATTTGTGCTGAAAATCCTAGTTTCAAACTTCAGAAAGCAAGTATTGGCATTCCTACCAACTGTATGGTAACAGAGACTGGTCTCCATATCTGAAGTTCACATTGTTTTTAGTCAGAACTCCTTAGTAATAACCACATACAGATTCAGAGTATCACAATGTCTAGGTGTCTCTCCCCTTCTAAAAATACATGAATGACAGTACAGATTTTCATAAAACTTTGTATAAGTATGCCTCCAGAAGTCACCTTACATCATTTGCACCTTAAAAATTTTCTGTCATCTACAATACCAATACAAACTTCTAAGGTGGAAGTGTTAATAGCACAGCTTAAAGTGTGATCCTGAAATTTGGTGTTAATCTTGGATACCTGTAACTCTCAAGGCAGTTTTTTGGACAATGTAAAACAGTACTACCACACCTACACAAAATCCCTATAGCTTTCCATTTGATTGTGGTAGCTACTGAACCTGCAGCCAGGCAATGAAACTTGTTCAGAGACAGATAATAAACTATTAGAGCAAATTAAACACAGAGGTGAATTACTATATGCACAGTTACCAACATACAGTTCTCCCCAGCCTCAACATATTGACTGAGGCATGAAAGGAAAGTGGACATTATAAGTTCTGATCAAAATTTAATGTTGGCATTACTTGAAAAGACTGAATATCTACCAAACAAATGAGCATACACAATGATTCCAGTCCAGGAGAACAGATTAACATGAAACTGAATAGGATTATTACTGCAAGAAGGGAATAAAGTGATGTTCCTCTTCATTTCCTTCTATCTTGCCACTGATGTACAAAGTTACATCCATTGCTGCTACGCCAAAAGGACGCCTCATGCCCTCAGCATGCGCCTTCTTGGGAACATGTGAGCTTCGTCTATGGTCAGGATCTCGAGCTTCCATGGTGCCTACTCTCACTACATAGCAAACCAGGTACACCTTTTCACGATTTAAGTCCCGACTGCCCAAATCCTGGTAAAAGAAAGAATTATTAACCACAATATTACATCTGCATCAAATACATCCCCAAAGATATAGAATTATACTACTGGTGTTTCATATTAACTTGATTCTCAGACAACTTTACATCTACAATGCACTTTCTCCCAGACTGCAACGATGTGTGGTAGTGTAATGAAACACACGAGTGCAAGAAACCTACTTACACCATCTTCAGGGTCACAACAACAAAAGCTGGGAGCACAAATGAGTATCTGTTGGAAATAAAAAGGAATGTGAAGACTGAAGTCTTCTGGGACCTTATGCCATGTTGATTGGTAAATAGTTACCACTGTTTTGAAGACATACAGGGCCTCCATCTTCACTATCGAACAGTTAATGGAAGAAAGAAGATTGCCAAAAGAAGTTACGAAATGGCATCCACCAGGAAGAAGAAAACGAGGTAAACCTAAACTCACCTGGGCAGAAGGAATTAAAGGAAAGATGGGAGAAAATGGATTGATGGAAGAAGGCTGGAATGACAGAAGTAACTGGAGGAAGAAGATAATATAATTGTCAAATGGGCACAGGATGATGTGAAAACACTGTACAGCCTGCTAAATAATAACTTTGGTTTTCCTTGTTGGTAGCATTTGACCAATGATCCCTACTAATATTTCGCTAATTTACCATTGACAATACACAATTTTAACAACTGAGAGTGTCATTAAATAAAACACTTAAAGAAGGTATGGAAGTGCAAAGTTCAAACCAAGTGCCATGAGTATCCAAAAAACAGTTCAAAGGCAATTAGTGAAGGACAATGATGACACATACTTAGCCTTCCTTATAGCATATGGAACAGACTAAAAAGTAAAAGACAAAAGGCCCTTCCCACAGCCACTACGTATGAGTGAGTTAGACTGAATTGGTAACTTGAGACTTCATCTTCTATGAATGACATCCCCCAATGCCTGTACAGTGCACAGGCTAAAAACATTTTCCATTTCTACATGGCACCAGAATCTAAAAAACTGTCCAATATCACTGGTTTACTTCAATATCATTTTATGTTGAATTTAATAGTCTTCACAAGTTTCACAACCAAAACGACGACTTATACCTGCATTCAAATACCACATTTACTACTGCAAGTGGTGCCTCTAGGAACAACTTTAAAATATTGTTTGCCAGGATTAAATATCATTTGAACACGTATTTTCTTCAACAATCTGCACTTATTTAATGTCTCCTACAAAAGATGGTGATTCAGATATGTGTTTCCAACAAAAATCCCACATTTTATACAACTCTAAATTTGATTATTCAGTTACGAATGTGTCACTATAGATCTGTTTCAGTTTCACTTTAACTTACAGTGAACAGTACTCTGAGATTGTGCAGTTGGTCAATGTCTCGTGCTAAGCCCTCCTTACTCCATCTCACTACATAATTTTCTGTAATTGCTCGGCCTTCTTTGGCATCATATAGTGTCATGAGAAGCTCAGCATCCTCACTCATCTTGCACACAAAGTTACGTACAGACACAAAAAATATATGTGAATACTGTGTTACGGTCTTCGGCGCTTTCTTCACAGGACCAGACTGGAAACAAGAAAAATATAATGCTTCAGCACCGAAAATAAACCTATAAGAGAAAGACAAACAGTAATAAGTAAATTATATTTACCCAAATATTAGATGTCCCTGCAGATAACATGAACCCTGTCCACAATCTTCCATTTTTAGGAAAATACTTGTACAGAACACATGTAACATTGTGCATAATTATAAGGCAAACCAGCCATTTTTCAGCCAATCAAGTGGAAAAAAATAACTTTCATCTTACAATTGGGTAACACAGTATTTCTTTTTTAAACACACTGTTGATGATTCTGCATACCTCACTGCCCTTGACTTACAATTTACATAGAAACTGGTACAAAATCTGGTACAAAGTTGATCACACTAAAATTATCACTGCACTTGATCACAAATTATCTCCTTTGCATCATGTTAAATACACATCAGATTGAAAAGCATTTCAAACAAAGGTTACAGAATGCTACACTTTATGACGTGTACTATGCGTTTACACAATGAACCATTTCTGAGAAAGAGTATCTAGTTACATGGGTTATACTGTACCAAAAAAGAACTTAAGTACTCCTCACCTTCTTGTATACATTCCAAATACAGAATTTCATACAAATCTAGCAAAATCATTTCAACCCCATCTAAACAGATGGATGCATGGGCATAATATCTGTGTTCATGCTGTTCTTACAAAGAACTACGTAGGCTATTCCAAAATCAACCTCCGATGGGCAGGTAAAAAAAATACAGAATAGAGAACAAAACTTCATTATATGGAACAGTTACATACATCACTGA
>JGI20166J26741_10082226_pt1 | contig 17397 bp, 14 predicted proteins | sample TergutCu122P5_FD_26741 | JGI IMG/M metagenome (IMG submission 26741)
CGAGGAGCGCGGGGGCCGAGCAGAACGCCACGGTGGCTGCGCCCGGAGAAGACCTGGTTCGCCGCTTGAGGACGCGGGTTCAATTCCCGCCATCTCCACCCCTGTGTCCGCTGAGACGGTGGCCGCCCCGACCGGGCGCCACCGTTTCGTCGTCTCAGGGTGCGTGTCAGGCGAAGACTGCTGACGTACCATGGCTACAACCGCCGGGCCGTGCGCCGGCGGATCCCGGCGGCACCAGGAGGTGGTCGATGACGAGCACGCCCCACCGCGTATTGGTGGTGGACGACGACGCGGCGTTGTCCGAGATGCTGCAAATCGTCTTGGCCCAGGAGGGCTTCGAGACGGCGTGGTGCGCGAACGGCGACGACGCGCTGGAGCAGTTCCACCGGTTCCGCCCCGATCTGGTGCTGCTCGACATCATGCTGCCCGGCCGCGACGGCATCGACGTGTGCCTGGCCCTGCGGGCCGAGTCGGGCGTGCCGATCATCATGCTGACCGCCCGCACCGACACGACCGATGTCGTCGTCGGCCTGGAGGCCGGCGCGGACGACTACGTGTCCAAGCCGTTCAAGGTGACCGAACTGGTGGCCCGCGTGCGGGCTCGCCTGCGCCGGGGGGCGCTCGTCGACCAGTCCGACTCGCCCGTCGTGCAGGTGGGCTCCCTGGTCATCGACACCGTGGGTCACACGGTGCGGCGCGGCGACGAGCAGCTGTCGCTGACGCCGCTCGAGTTCGACCTGCTGTTGACCCTCGCCCGGCATCCGGGCCAGGCGTTCACCCGGGAGGCGCTGCTGGAGCAGGTGTGGGGTTACCGTAACGCGGCGGACACGCGGCTGGTCAACGTGCACGTGCAGCGCCTGCGTTCCAAGGTCGAGGCCGATCCGGAGCATCCCAGCATCATCGTGACCGTCCGGGGCGTCGGATACCGTGCCGGCGGCCCCGGTGCCGAGTAGGCACCCCGTGGCGACCACGTCGTCGTGGTGGCGTCGGGCGCGACGTTGGCCGGGGACGGTGTGGGGCTCGTCGCTGCCGCTGCGCGTCATCGTGACCACGCTCGTGGCGTCCATCCTGGTGCTGGCGCTCGGCGCCTGGATGATCCTGTGGCAGGCGACCAGCGGGATCGTCTCCGGGAAAACCCAGCTGTGCGCCGACGAGGCCGGCAGCGCGCTGACGCGCATGCAGGACCAGCTGCGCGACGCCGACCTGCGCTCGACGTCGCTGCTCGAGCGGTTGCAGCAACTGGCCAACGAGGCGAACAGCCAGGCCGGCGCGCAGTATCAGCTCGTCATCGAGGGTCTCGTCGCCGGGTTCTCGTCCCGGGGGATCAGCGCGGACTCGGTGCCCGGGTCGTTGCGCGACACGGTGAAGGCGAATCCGGACGCCGTCGACGTCCTGTGGCACGCCCCGACCACCGTCGTCTACACGGCGCCGGGCACGCCCGACGATCCGGGGATCGCGTTCGGCGGCACCCTCCACGCGCCCACCGGGCAGGGGTATGCCGTGTACTTCGTGTTCCCGCTGTCGCAGGAGGCGGCGACGGTCGCGGTGCTGCGCGGGGCCGTCCTGTCGACGGTGACGGTGCTGATCGCCGCGCTGGCCCTGATCGCCTACGCCGTGTCGCGCCAGTTCTCCCGTCCCGTCCGGCTCGCCAGCGAGGTCGCCGGCCAGATCGCCGCCGGCGACTTCGAGCGGCGCCTGCCCGTGAAGGGCACCGACGACCTGGCGAGCCTGGCCACGTCCATGAACAACATGGCCGGCGAGCTGGCCACCCAGATCGCCCGGCTGGAGGACCTGTCGCGCGTGCAGCAACGCTTCGTGTCGGACGTGTCCCACGAACTGCGCACGCCGCTCACGACCGTACGCATGGCCTCCGAGGTGCTGTACAGCCTGCGCGAGGACTTCTCGCCGACCGCGTCGCGCACCGTCGAACTGCTGCAAGCCGAGATCGACCGGTTCTCCACCCTGCTGGCCGACCTGCTGGAAATCTCCCGGTTCGACGCCGGCGCGGCGCTGCTCAGCTTGGAGGAGGTGGACGTCGTCGAGGTCGTCCGGGCGGAGGTGGCGGAACTCGACCTGCTGTCCACCGGCATGGGAACGCCGCTCGTGCTCCACGCGTCGCCACGGATCGTGGCGGAGATCGACGTGCGCCGGGTTCGCCGGGTGCTGCGCAACCTCATGACCAACGCGATCGAGCACGGCGAGCGCCGTCCCATCGACATCGATCTGGCCGCCGACGAGCACGCCGTCGCCGTGTCGGTCCGCGACCGGGGCGTCGGTTTCGCCCCCGAGCAGGCCCAACTGGTGTTCCAGCGGTTCTGGCGGGCCGATCCCTCCCGGCAGCGCACCGTCGGCGGCACCGGGCTCGGGCTGGCGATCGCGCTGGAGGATGCCCGCCTGCACGGCGGCTGGCTCCAGGCGTGGGGCCGGCCCGGCCGGGGGGCCGTGTTCCGGCTGACGTTGCCGCTGCACCCCGGCGACCCGCTGCGCACCTCACCGCTGCCGCTGCGGCCGGCGGACCGGAGCGGGACCCAGGCCACGTCGGGGGAGGAGGCGACCTGATGACGATCATCCAGCGTGAGGTCCGGCGCGGCCTGGCGATGTGCCTGGCGGCCGGCGTGGCCGCCGGCCTGACCGGCTGCGTCACGATCCCGACGAGCGGTCCCGTCCAGGAGATCACCGTCTCGGCTCAGTCCGACCAGAACAACCCGCCGTACATCGAACCGCTACCCCCCGCCGCGGGCGCCACGCCGGGGGCCGTCCTGGAGGGGTTCCTGGCGGCGGTGTCGTCGTCCTCGCCGAGCCGTTTCGACGTGGCCCGCACGTTCCTGACGAGCGAGGCGGCCGCCGCCTGGGATCCGAACGCCGGCGCAACCATCTACGACAGCGCCGGGCACCCGCCGAACACGACCGCCACGTCGGCCGCGGTCAGCGCGCCGCTCATCGGCACCCTGGATGCCACCGGCCACTTCACCGCGGCGTACGAACCCGACTTCACCCACGATTTCGGCATGGTGCCGGTGGACGGGCAGTGGCGCATCTCCGACCCGGGCCCGGGACTCCTGCTGCCGAAGTACCTCTACGAGGGCTATTACCAGGCGGTGCCCGTCTACTTCGTCAGCCCGGACGGGCGGAGCCTCGTCGCCGAGCAGGTGCACCTGAACACCGTCGACGCGACACCCACCGGGGCGATCCAGGCGCTGCTGCGCGGCCCGTCCACATGGCTGAGCCCGGCCGTGTCCACCGCGATCCCGGCCGACACCCGCCTGGCTGCCACGTCGGTGACCGTCGAGGGAGCCGTGGCCCAGGTGTCGCTCGACGACCCGGTCGCCGGCCTCGCCGACGACCAGCGGGAACGGATGGCTGCCCAGATCCTGTGGACGCTGGCGGCCCTGCCGCGCACCCCCACGGTCACCGGGGTCCGCATCACCCTGAAGGGCGGTCCGTACGCCATCCCGGGACAGGACGCCTCCGGGGTGCTGGGATGGTCCCAGGTCGCCGCGTACCGGCCGTTCCCCGATCCGGACGTCCGCGACGGCTTCCTGCTGGCGGACGCCCGTCTCACGCAGCTGCGCGACGACCAGACGGGTTTGCCCTCGCCCGTGCCTGGTCGTCTGGGCCGCTATGGCGCGACCCTCGGGCTTCGCAGCCTCGCCCTGTCGCCCGACCTGACCGTCGTGGCCGCCGTGAGCGAGGACGGTACCCGCCTGGACACCGCCAGTCTCGGCGGGGGCGACGCCTGGGTCACGCGCCTGGAGGGACGGGGGCTGACCCGTCCCCAGATCGATCACGCCGGCAAGGTGTGGGTGTTCCACCGGTCGGAGACGGGCCCGGTCGTGTCCGTCTGCGACGCCCAGGCCTGCGTCGACGCGCCGGTGGCCGGGCTGGCGGGGGCCGAGGTTGTGGCGTTCCGCATCTCGCCGGACCAGACGAGGATCGCCGTGGTGACGCAGCAAGACGGCCAGACGCGGTTCGGGCTTCTGCGGCTGCGTGTCCTCGACGGGCTGGTCGTCGACGGCTGGCAGCCCATTCCGGTGACGACATCCCGCGGGGTGATCGTCGCGTACCGCGACGTCGCCTGGGTCGGCGACACGCAGCTGCTTGTGTTGGCCGAGAGTAAGACGGACGGCTACGCCAGCGTGTATCTCATGGATGCCGACGGTTCCCAGGTCGAGTCGTACGGCCCCTACGGCGACGTCGATCCGGTCGAGTTGGCCGCGCTGCCACGCACCGACGGCATCACGGCGACGCTGTTGACGGGTTCCGGACGGGTGTACCGGTTCGAGGACCGCACCCGCTGGTCGCTGGCCGTCGATGCCGGGGTGACCGCGCTCGCCTACGGGGGCTGAGCCGGGCGGGGGCGTTCGCACGATATCGGGGCGAAACACGCGCACGACGGCCCGGCTTCCCTCGTCCGGGGCCGTTGAGCCTGTACCCTCGGCGGTGTACGCCGGTGTGGCGTGCGATCGCAAGGAGGGTGAGCGATGCCGGGTGTGTGGAAGAAGACCATGAACTGGCTGGGTCTGATCGACGACGACCGCTACGGCTACCAGCCGGATAGGGATGACGCGGGGAACCCTGCCGACGCGTCCGACGATGAGGACACGGGCAAGACGCCCCTGGCCGAGGTCACGGTGCTCCCGGTGCGCCGTGAGGGCAAGCCCGAGCGGTTCGCGCGGGCCAGCGGCGACGCACGCGCGGTCTATCCGGTCGTGGTGTCGGCCCGCGACTTCCACGACGCGGAGCACATCGGCGACACATACCGGAGCGGCGTGCCCGTGTTCATGCGCCTGACGGGCGTGCCCACCGATCAGGCGCGGCGCGTCCTCGACTTCACCGCCGGGATGGTGTACGCGACGCGCGGGAAGCTGGAGAAGGTCGCCCCGCGGGTGTTCCTGCTCACCCCGGCGGACGTGGAGGTCGGCCAGGACGAACGCGACCGGGTGCTGGCGAACCTCAAGGCCGCCTGAGCGATGGCGCTTCTCGGTGAGGTCCTGCTGTGGGCCGTCCAGATCTACTTTCTGGTGCTGCTGGCGCGGGCGGCGATCAGCTGGATTCTCATGCTCGCGCCCGGGTTTCGGCCGCGCGGACCGCTGCTGGTCCTGTTCGAGGTCATCTATTCCCTGACCGATCCACCCCTGCGCTGGCTGCACCGCTGGGTCAAGCCGGTACGGCTCGGGACGCTATCCCTCGACCTGGCCTTCATAGTTCTGTGGGTGGCTCTGCTGGTGTTGCAGCGTGTCATCTGGATGTTTTTCTTCTAGAAACGGCCTGGCGGCGAACCGGATGGTGGCAGGTCCCCGATATGCTGGGGTAATCTGGCCAGCACCGCGTGGGACGGGCCCGTGCGCCGGGCGGTGGCTTGTCCGACCTGAGAACATCGATGATGTGGAGTAGACGATGACCCTGACAGTGGACGAGGTTCGCAACATCCGCTTCCCCATGGCGAAGGTGCCGAACGAGGACGGATACCGGGCCAGCGCGGTCGACAACTTCATCGACCGGCTGGAGGTCAGCTACGCGGAGATCGTCGGCGAGAACGAGCGGCTGAAGGCGTCGGCCGGCGGCGATGAGGGGCTGAAGGCGGAACGGGACCGTCTGGCGGCCGAGGTGGCCAGCCTGAGGGAGGGCGGCAACACCGATGAGCAGGTGAAGGCGCTGCACGGCAAGGTGGCCGACGCCGAGGCGAAGGCGACCCAGGCCGAGGCGAAGGTGACGGAGCTGACCGCCGCCAACGCCGAGTTGACCACACGCCTGGCTCAGTCGTCGGGTGATGCGGACGCGGCCCTGCGCGGCGAGAACGAGAAGCTCACCGCCGAACTGGCGAGCCTGCGCGAGCAGCTCTCGCGGGCGACCGAGGGTAGCGCCCAGGCCGACCTGCTGACCGTGCAGTTGCAGCAGGCGAACGCGGAGACGAAGCGGGTGAGCGAACAGAACGACCAGCTGAAGGCGCAACTGGAGCAGATGCAGAGCCAGCTGAGCGCGAACAGCAAGGATGAGGCGCGGCAGGTGGTCGTGACGACGAGCGCCGACGCGGCGCCGGCGGCGGTGATGCTGGTGGAGCAGGCGATCAAGCAGCGCGAGATGCTGATCGGCGACGCGGAGCAGGAGGCGCAGCGAAAGCTCGACGAGGCGACGCTGCGGTCCGACCAGATGGTGGCGCAGGCGACCGCTCAGGTGGACGAGATGGTTCGCAACGCGAAGTCCGACTCCGACCGGGTGACGACCGAGGCGCAGCAGAACGCCGAACGCATCTGGCAGGAGGCACAGGCGCACGCGTCCCGCCTGGAGGCCGAGGCGACGGATCGCCGTCGGGAGATCTTCGCCCAACTGGAGCGTGACCGGGACGTGCTGAGCGACCGCGTCAGCAAGCTGCGGGACTTCGAGGCGCAGTACCGCGTCAGCCTGACGACCCAGCTGCAGCGGCAGCTCGACGCGCTGCGGGATGCGCCGGAGTTCTCGCCGAACTACCGTCCCGAGCTGATGGAGAGCTTCGACTCGCGAAGCTGAGGCCGGCCCGGCGGGGCTCGCGGGAGCGGGAATCCCGGGCATTTCGGCTCACGTTGTGGTCGTGTCGGTGCGAGCGCGCCCGAAACGGCCTCTCATGACGTAGTGTGTCAACCTACATCGATCGAAGGGCGAGGAGGTGTGCGATGGCCGCAAGCAAGGTGACGCCCCCCGCGTTGCCGACGCTGCCGGGCGAGTCGCCGTGGACGGCTGAGGAGGTGGCGGAGCTGCACACCGTCCTCCAGGACGATATCGCGCGCATGCGCCGCGCCATCGTCGAGGCCGAGGGCGAGTTGGCCGACCGGATGAACGAGGGGCCGGACGGGGCGGGCAAGGATCCCGCGGACGTCGGGTCGGCGAACTTCGAGCGGGACCAGGAGATGTCCCTGGCCGCCAACACCCGCGAGATGCTGGACCAGGCCGAACAGGCGCTCCGGTTGCTCGACGGTGGGGCCTACGGTCTGTGCGCCCAGTGCGGCAAACCGATCGGCAAGATGCGTCTGCAAGCTTTCCCCCGGGCCACCTTGTGCGTCGCGTGCAAGATGCGGGAAGAGCGGCGGTAGTGACGGAAGCTCCGCAGGCGGCCCGGGGCGCGCCCGATGACGCGTCGCACGGGCCCCGCGCTGAATCGTCGTCCCGGTTGCCGTGGTGGGCGCTGGCCGGCGTGGCGTTGGCCGGGGTCGGGGTCGACCAGGCGTGCAAGCAGATCGCCTTGGCGCGGTTGGACCCTGCCCGGCCGGTCTCTCTGCTCGGCGGCCTGGTCCGGTTGGAGCTCACGCGTAACCCCGGCGCGGCCTTCAGCATGGGCGAGGGTGTCACCGTGGTGTTCGCGGTCGCCGCCATCCTGGCTCTCGCGGCGGTCGTGGTTTTCGTCGTGCCGCGCCTCACGAGCCGCCTGCAAGGTGTCGTCGTCGCGGTGCTGATGGCGGGGATCGCCGGCAACCTGGTGGACCGCCTGGTGCGCCCGCCACGGCCGTTCCACGGGTATGTCGTGGACTTCATCGGCCTGCCGCATTTTGCGATCGTCAACGTCGCGGACATTTTCATCACGTGTGCCGCCGTGCTCATCGGAGTCCACCTGGTGTTCTTCGCGCCGCCCCGGCGGGCGGAGGAGACGCCGTCGTGACCGCGTGGCTTGTGCCCGACGGCCTGGACGGCGAGCGGGTCGACGCGGCGGCGTCACGCATGACCGGGCTGACGCGTTCCCGCGTGGCGGACCTCATCGACGCCGGCCAGGTGAGGCTCGGCGGGGCGAACGTGGCGAAGGCGTCCCAGCGGGTGCGGGCCGGCGACCTGCTCGACGTCGACCTGGACGAGGCCGCCCGCCCGCCCGTGCGGGTGCAGCCGCGGCTGGCCGATGGGCTGCGGATCGTCCATCTGGACCCCGATATCGTCGTCGTCGACAAGCCGGCGGGCGTGGCCGCCCACCCGTCGCTCGGCTGGGACGGCCCGGACGTCCTGGGCCATCTCGCGGCGGCCGGCATCGGCGTGGCCACCACCGGGGCCGACGAGCGGCAGGGCATCGTCCAGCGGCTGGACGTGGGCACGTCCGGGCTCATGGTGGTCGCCCGGGCGGAGGGGGCGTACTCCGTGCTGAAGCAGGCCTTCCGCGACCGCCGGGTGGACAAGGAGTACCAGGCGCTCGTGCAGGGGCGTCTCGACCCGCCCGCCGGGACGATCGAGGCACCCATCGGGCGCCATCCGGGCGCCGACTGGAAGTTCGCGGTCGTCGCGGGGGGACGTCCCAGCGTCACCCACTACGAGACGCTGGAGGCGTTCGCGCATGCCAGCCTGCTGCGTGTGCATCTGGAGACCGGCCGGACGCACCAGATCCGGGTGCACCTGTCGGCGCTGCACCATCCCTGCGCGGGCGACCCGCTGTACGGCGCCGACCCGGTGCTGGCGGCACGCCTCGGCCTGGAGCGGCAGTGGCTGCACGCGGTCCGCCTGGCGTTCATCCACCCGGGCACGGGGGAACCCTGCGAGTTCGCCTCGCCGCCGTCGCCCGATCTCGGGCACGCGCTGGACGTGCTGCGGCACTGACCTGGACCTGGCCGGGCGCACCACGCCGGGCGGCGCACAATGGTGCCATGGCCCCGACATCCGCGTCCCCGACCCAGGCCGACGACCTGCGCCGCCAGGGCATCGACCCGGCCCGCCTGGCCGGGCTGGTGACACTCGCCGCGCCGCGCGAGACGCGGACGGTCCACTCGCCGCTCGACGGGTCGGCCCTCGGGGACGTCCCCGTGGGCACACCGGACGACGTGGCCCTCGCGGCCCGGATCGCCCGGGCCGCTCAGCCCGCCTGGGCCGCCACGCCGCTGGCACGGCGGTGTTCGATCGCCTCGCGGTTCCGCGATCTGGTCCTGTCGCGCCAGGCCAAGCTGCTGGCGGTCATGCACGCCGAGAACGGCAAGTCGCGGCTCAACGCTTTCGAGGAGCTCCTGGACACCGCCCTGACGGCGGGCTACTACGCGACGAACGCCGAACGTCACCTCGCCCCACACCGGCGCAGCGGGGCGATCCCCGGCCTGACGACGGCGTACGAGACGTGGCAGCCGAAGGGCGTCGTCGGGATCATCTCGCCGTGGAACTACCCGCTGACGCTGGCCGCCTCGGACGCGATCCCGGCGCTGCTCGCGGGGAACGCCGTCGTGCTGAAACCGGATTCGGCGACGCCGTTCACGGCGCTCGCCGCGCTCGACCTGCTGCGCCAGGCCGGTTTGCCGCACGACGTGATGCAGATCGTCACCGGCCCGGGCGCCTCGCTCGGCACGCCACTGATCGATGCCGTGGACTACCTGATGTTCACCGGGTCCACCGCCACCGGACGTGTCGTCGCCGCCCAGTGCGCCGAGCGGCTGATCGGCTGTTCGGCAGAGCTCGGCGGCAAGAACCCGATGCTCGTGCTGGAGGACGCCGATCTCGACGTGACCGTCGAGGGCGCCGTCCAGGCGTGCTTCAGCACGACCGGCCAGCTGTGCGTCAGCGTCGAACGGATCTACGTGCACGTGAGCCTGTACGACACGTTCTGTCGGCGCTTCGCGGAACGGACCCGCCGCATCGTCCTCGGTCGTGGCGCCGGGTGGGGTGTCGATCTGGGGCCGCTGCACGACCAGGCCCAGTTCGACAAGGTGGTCGCGCACGTCGACGACGCCGTCGCGAAGGGGGCGACGGTGCTGGCCGGTGGCCGCCCGCGGCCCGATCTCGGGGCGTTCTTCTACGAGCCGACCGTGTTGGTCGGCGTCACCGAACCCATGACCGCCCACCGGACGGAGACGTTCGGCCCGGTCGTCGCGGTGTATCCGGTCGCCGACGACGCCGCCGCGATCGCGGCCGCGAACGACACGGCGTACGGCCTGAACGCCAGCGTGTGGTCGGCCGATCCGGCGCACGCGCTGGCCGTGGCGGCCCGGCTGCGCGCCGGCACGGTGAACATCAACGAGGGCTACGCCGCCGCCTGGGCCAGTCACGACGCCCCGATGGGTGGCATGGGCATCTCCGGCATGGGACGCCGGCACGGGGCCGAGGGCATCCGGAAGTACACCGAGCCGCAGACGATCGCCGCGCAGCGGGGCCTGCCGCTGGGCCCGCCGGGGGGCGTGCCCCGGGCCGGCTACGCCGCCACGATGACGCTGGGCGGCCGCGTGCTGCATCGCCTGCCCTTGTCGCGGCCCGCCGCCTGGCTGCGCCCCCTGGTCGACCGCCGGGCGGCGTTCCTGGGCCGCTAGCGGGTCCTCCGCATCCGGCACGCTCCCGGCCGGGCCGGCGACCGGGTGTAGGCCACGGCGCGTCGGGACGCGGTCTCGGCGTGCGGGCGTGTGCGAGAATGACACACATGTCTCAGACGGAGGAAGCCATCGAGTCCGGCGCCAAGCGGACCGGCCTGCCCGAGTACGTCGTCGTCATGCTCGGCATCGCCGCCACCGTCGCGGCGCTTGTGCTGATGCGCGAGTTCAGCGGGGTCGTGGGACCGGTCTTCCTTGCGCTGAACCTGATCATTGCGGCGTACCCGATCCACCGCTGGCTCGTGGGCAAGGGCACACCCGCGTGGCTCGCCGCGGCCGTGATGGCGCTGACGGTCGTCGTCCTGCTGCTGCTCGCCGTCTGGTCGATGGCGTGGACCGTCAACGCGCTCGTCAACGAACTGACCAAGCCCCGGTACACCGCGCAGTACCAGACGATCTATCACGGCATCACCACATTCCTCGCGGGGTTCAACATCAACCTGGACAACGTCGGCCTGAACGAGGTCGTCACGACGATCAACCCGAGCACCATCACGGGGGCGATCACGACGATCCTGTCGCAGACCTCCAGTATCCTCGGCGTGGTCGCGGTCATCGTGCTCACGATGGTGTTCCTGGCGATGGACGGGCCGAGCATCGACTCCCGGCTCCGCATCGTCGGCCTCGTGAACACGCGCGTCGGCCGGGCGATCGGCGATTTCACCCGGGGGGTCCGGCGCTACTGGGTTGTGACCACGGTGTTCGGCCTCATCGTGGCGGTCCTTGACGGGGTGGCTCTGGTGATCATGCACGTCCCCTTGGCGCTCGCCTGGGCCGTCCTGAGCTTCCTGACGAACTACATCCCTAACGTCGGGTTCTTCATCGGCCTGGTCCCGCCGGCGCTGCTCGCGCTGTTCACCGGCGGGTGGCAGCTCGCGCTGGCGGTCGTCATCGTGTACGCGGTGCTGAACGTGATCATCCAGTCGGTGATCCAGCCCCGTTTCACGGGCGAGTCGGTGGGGGTGAGCGTCACGGTGTCGTTCCTGTCCCTGCTGCTGTGGGGGTTCGTGCTCGGCCCGCTGGGCACGCTGTTGGCGCTGCCGATGACGCTCCTGGCCAAGGCCTTGCTGGTCGACGCCGACCCGAAGGCGCGCTGGGTCGCCGCGCTGATATCCAGCCGTCCGGCCGAGGTCCTCGAACCTGAGGCGTCGGACGGGTAACGGTGCGGATTCGGCTGCGCACGAACCACCCCCGGGGGCGGTTTCGGTTTGCCCTGGCGACGGGGTAGGTTCATACGACGTGATGACCATGGACTCAACCCCGCACCCGCGCCTCGCCGGGGGCCCGACGCCGGTCCCGGCCGGCAGCCTGACGGACAGCGTCTACTCGTCGCTGCTGGCCAACCGGATCATCTTCTTGGGCTCCGAGGTGAAGGACGACAACGCCAACGCGATCTGCGCCCAGATGCTGCTCCTGAACGCCGAGGACCCGAAGAAGGACATCTACCTGTACATCAACTCGCCCGGCGGTTCGATCGACGCCGGCATGGCGATCTACGACACCATGCAGTGGATCAGCAACGACGTCGCCACGGTCGCGATGGGCCTGGCCGCATCGATGGGACAGTTCCTGCTGTCGGCCGGCGCACGCGGCAAGCGGTTCGCCCTGCCGCACGCGCGAATCCTCATGCACCAGCCGTCCGGTGGGCTGGGCGGCACCGCCTCGGACATCCGCATCCAGGCGGAGCAGAGCCTGCGCCTGAAGCGCACCATGGCCGAACTGACCGCGGAGCACACGGGCCGGCCCGTCGAGCAGATCGAGGCGGACTCCGACCGCGACCGCTGGTTCACGGCCGAGGAGGCCCTCGAGTACGGCTTCATCGACTACGTGTACGAGCGCGCCGCGCAGATCACGACAGGAGGACCCAACCAGTGATCCCCGACATTTCCCGCCCGCACGGTTCCGCCCCACTGCCGCCGCGCATGGACTACTACATCCCGCAGTGGGAGGAGCGCACATCGTACGGGGTGCGCCGCGTCGACCCGTACACGAAGCTGTTCGAGGACCGCATCATCTTCCTCGGCACGCCGATCAGCGACGACATCGCGAACGCCGTGATGGCGCAGCTGTTGTGCCTGGAGTCCATGGATCCCGAGCGTCAGATCACGATCTACATCAACTCGCCAGGTGGCTCGTTCACCGCGCTGACGGCCGTGTACGACACGATGCGGTTCATCAAGCCGGACGTGCAGACCGTGTGCCTCGGGCAGGCCGCCTCGGCGGCGGCCGTGCTGCTCGCCGCCGGGACGAAGGGCAAGCGCCTGGCGCTGCCGAACAGCACCATCCTGATCCACCAGCCCGCGATCAGCGGCGAGGGGTCGTACGGGCAGTCGAGCGACCTGGAGATCCAGGCGCGCGAGATCATGCGCATCCGCGACCTGATGGAGCAGATGATCGCGGACAACACGGGGCAGCCGAAGGAGAAGGTCAGCCGCGACGTGGAGCGGGACAAGTACCTGACGGCGGCCGAGGCCGTCGAGTACGGGATCGTCGACGAGATCCTCCCGTCGCGTAAGGGACTCAACCCCTGATCGAGACACGCCGGGTGCGCTCATGGCGATGGGCGCGGAAAAGTCGGCACCGGGTGGCATGGTGGAGGTATCGCCCGCCGAGGACGCGGCGGGTGCGAGGGTCGGAAGGAAGGCGAGAATCCGATGGCACGGCTGGGGGAGAGCAGCGAACTCTTCAAGTGCTCGTTCTGTGGCAAGAGCCAGAAGCAGGTGCGCAAGCTCATCGCGGGTCCCGGCGTGTACATCTGCGACGAGTGCATCGACCTGTGCAACGAGATCATCGACGAGGAGTTCAACGGCACCCAGGCGTCGGATGCCGGTCATGACCTGCCGAAGCCGGCCGAGATCCACGCGTTCCTCGATCAGTACATCATCGGCCAGGACGCCGCGAAGAAGGCGTTGGCCGTCGCCGTCTACAACCACTACAAGCGGGTCCAGGCGTCGTCCGACGAGACCGGCACGTCGCGGCGCGGCGAGGCGGTCGAGGAGGTCGAGGTCGCGAAGAGCAACATCTTGCTCATCGGCCCGACCGGCTGCGGAAAGACGTACCTCGCCCAGACGCTCGCGCGCATGCTCAACGTGCCGTTCGCGATGGCGGACGCGACGGCGCTGACCGAGGCAGGCTACGTCGGGGAGGATGTGGAGAACATCCTGCTGAAGCTGATCCAGGCCGCCGACAACGACATCAAGCGGGCCGAGACCGGCATCATCTACATCGACGAGATCGACAAGGTGGCGCGCCGCGCCGACAATCCGTCGATCACGCGGGACGTGTCGGGCGAAGGCGTGCAGCAGGCGCTGCTGAAGATCCTGGAGGGCACGGTCGCGTCCGTGCCGCCGCACGGTGGGCGCAAGCACCCGCACCAGGAGTACCTGCAGATCGACACGACGAACGTGCTGTTCATCGTCGGCGGGGCGTTCGCCGGTCTGGACGAGATCATTCGCAAGCGCCTCGGCGCCCACTCGATCGGGTTCAGCGTCGAGGCGGCGGTGGGCAAGGGGACGACGGCGGACGATCCGCTGCAGGACGTCGCCCCGGAGGACCTGCAGGCGTTCGGGCTGATCCCCGAGTTCGTCGGCCGGCTGCCGGTCGTCGCGACCGTGCCGCAGTTGGACGAGATGGCGCTGCGACGCATCCTCGTCGAGCCGCGCAACGCGCTCATCAAGCAGTTCCACAAGCTGTTCGAGTTGGACGGCGTGCAGCTGGAGATCACCGACGAGGCGGTCGCGGTCGTCGCCGCCCAGGCGATGCGGCGCGGGGCCGGGGCGCGCGGGTTGCGCGCGATCCTGGAGGGGACGCTGCTCGACGTGATGTACGACGTGCCCAGCCACGACGAGGTCAGCCGTGTCGTGATCACCGCGGCGGCGGTCCGGGGCGAGCAGCCGCCGACGTACGTGCTGCGTGGCGAGGCCTCCCAGTCCCAGGCGGCTTAACCCACCTCGACCGACTAACCTGGTCGGGTGAGTGATGCCTATCTGCGCTATCCCGATGTCCACGGTGACGAGATCGTTTTCACGGCCGACGACGATGTGTGGCTGTCCGACCTGTCGGGTGGCCGGGCCCAGCGTCTGACGCGCGACCACGTGAGGGTCGCCTACCCGCGTTTCTCCGGCGACGGCACCCGGATCGCCTGGACGTCGTGGCGCACCGGGGCGCCGGACGCGTACGTCCTCGACCGTGCCTCGGGTGCGATCACCCGGCTGACCTGGTGGGGCCGCAACACGCGGACGGTCGGCTGGCATGCCGGCCGGGTTCTCGTATCCAGCGGGCATGAGGAGGTCACTCCCGCAGTGACACGCCTGTACGAGGTGGGCCTCGACGGCGAGGTGGACCGTAGCCTGCGGAGCCTCGGGCTGGTTGGGGCGGCCGATTGGGACGACGACGGGCGCGTCGTGCTCGAGACGGCCACGTTCAGCCATGGCGTGTTCTGGAAGCGCTACCGGGGCGGCACGGCGGCGAAGCTGTGGGTGGGGACGCCCGCGGGCGGCTTCACGCGCCTGCTGGGCGACGAGCCGGCGCCGTGCGAGGGGCCGGTGTGGCACCGGGGTCGCATCCTGTTCACCTCGGATCTGTCCGCCGGGCGCGCCCACATCACCGACCCGACCGCCCAGGCGCAGCTCTTCAGCATCGACCCTCGCGGCACCGACCTCCGCTGCCACACCGCGCACACGTCCGCCCAGGGTTACGTCCGGGACCCGCGCAGCGATGGGCGCACGATCGTGTTCAACGCCCGCGGGCGGCTGTTCGCGCTGGACGGCCTGGAGCCGGACGCGGTACCCCGGGAGATCGTCCCCGACTTGGGCGTGGGCGCGCCGGCGTCGGTCGCCCTCGACGTGACCGACAACCTCGATGACGTCCTGCCCGACCACAAGGGCACGGGCTCGCTGGTCGGCTGGCGCGGCGGCGTGTACTACCTGACGCACCGCGACGGGCCGGCCCGCGCGCTCGGCGTCACCGACGGCGTGCGGCGCCGCGAGCCGGTCGTGCTGGGAACCACCGGTTCGTGGGTGTGCGTCACCGACGCGGACGGCGCCGACGCGCTGGAGGTGGCCCCGCTCGACGGGCTGGGGGAGCGCCGTCTTCTCGCCGGCGGCGAGTTGGGGTACGTGCTGCACCTGGCGGCGTCGCCCGACGGCGCACAGCTGGCCGTGTCGAGCCACGACGGCACGCTGCGGCTGGTCACGCTGGCCGACGGGACCGTGCGGTCGCTGGATCGCTCCGGCGCGGGGGAGATCGCGGATCTGGCCTGGTCGCCCGACTCCCGGTTCCTCGTGTGGAGCGCTCCGGTCGGCTCGGAGGCCGAGCCGCGCGCCCAGCTGCGCTGCGCAGACGTGACCGCCGGCGACCCGGCGTGGCAGGTGCTGACGTCGGGGGCGTACGACGACGCGGAGCCGACCTTCACGCGCGACGGGAAGCACCTGGCGTGGATCGCGCGGCGGACCTTCGATCCGCGGTACGCCGGGCACGGCTTCTCACTTGCCTCGGTGAACGCCGCCCGGCCGTGGCTGTCCCCGCTGGCCGCGGATACACTCCTGCCGTTCGGCGTGAGCGCGGACGGCTGGCCGCTGGCCAAGCCGGAAGAGCCCGACGCCGGCAAAGCGGAGGCCAAGGGCGGCCACGACGACGAGAAGGCCGACGAGGCCCCCACGCCGGTGCGCCTCGACCTCGACGGTTTCGAGGCGCGCGCCGTCGCGCTGCCCGTGCCGTCCGGGGAGTACGGCAACCTGCGGTCCGTGAAGGACGGCCTGGCCTGGCTGCGCGAGCCGGGGCTTGGCGGCGTGCTGGGCGCGACGTGGGCGGGCGCCCCGGGTGACGGTCCGGTCGACGTGCTGGAGCGGTTCAGCTTCGAGACGCGCAAGACCGAGACCCTGGTGGACAAGGCCGACAGCTTCGAGGTGTCCGGCGATGGGGAGATCCTGGTCGTGCGGCACCGCGACGACGTCACGGCCCAGCCGGCCCGCCGGGTCGAGGCGGACGACGACGAGTCGCTGGTGCGGGTCGATCTCGGCCGGCTGCGCCGCCGCCTGGACGCCCGGGCGGAGTGGCGGCAGATGTTCGACGAGAACGGCCGCCTCATGGCGCTGCACTACTGGCGCGAGGACATGAACGGCGTCGACTGGCCCGGCGTCCTGGCGCGGTACCGCGAGTTGATCGGCCGCTGTCTCTCCGCCGACGACGTGCGTGACGTGCTGGCGGAGTGCGTGGGCGAACTGAACACGTCGCACGCGTATGTGTCGCCGCCGGTTGGGGATCCGTCGCGGGAGGCCACGGGCTACCTGGGCGTGGATGTCACGCGAACGCCGGAGGGTTTCCGCATCGAGCGTGTGCTGCCCGGCCTGCCCAGCGATCCGAGCGCGTGGCAGCCGCTGCGCCGTGCCGGGGTGGACGCCCGCGAGGGCGACATCATCGTGGCCGTGGACGGACGTCCGGCGGCGGGGGAGCCCGCGCTCGGCGCGCTGCTGGAGGGGGCCGCGGGGAAGCCGGTCGAGGTGGTGCTGCGGCGGGCCGGCGCGGGCGACCGGCGTGTCGGGGTCGTCCCCCTGCCGCGTGAGGACGGCCTGCGCTACCAGGCCTGGGTCGCCGGCCGGCGCACGCGGGTCGAGGAACGCGCGGGTGGGCGGCTCGGGTACGTGCACGTGCCCGACATGGTCGCCCGCGGGTGGGCGCAGCTGGAGCGGATGGTCGACGAGGCGTCCGCGCATGACGGGGTCATCGCGGATCTGCGGTACAACGGCGGCGGGCACACGTCGCAGCTCGTGCTGGAGCGGCTGTTCCGTCGGGTGCTGGGCTGGGATGCGGCCCGATACTTCGAGGTCCCGCAGACGTACCCGGCGCAGGCGATGCGCGGGCCGGTGGTCGTGCTGACCAACGAGGTCGCCGCGTCCGACGGCGATGTCGGCACGGCGGTCGCGCGTCTGCACGGCTTCACGGTCGTCGGCACGCGCACGTGGGGCGGCGTGATCGGCATCGACGGGCGCTTCGCGCTGGTGGACGGCACGGAGGTGACGCAACCCCGGTATGCCGGCTGGTTCGAGCGTTTCGGCTGGGACATCGAGAACCGGGGCGTGGACCCCGACATCGAGGTGGTCGTTCC
>JGI20166J26741_10083337_pt1 | contig 17393 bp, 8 predicted proteins | sample TergutCu122P5_FD_26741 | JGI IMG/M metagenome (IMG submission 26741)
CAGCAAATAGAAAGAGACTGTTTCAGCGTTGCCAAACGTAGGTCCATATATATACGACGTTAACATTTCTGGCTTTACTAGGAGCTCCATGTATATACGACATTAGTAGCCTAAGGGTTAAAATCGATCTAAAGAATTAGGTTTACAGGGTATGGAATGAGTACATAAGGCTTAGGATAGAGACCAGTGGAAGGCTATTGTCAAGGTAATGAACACTTGTTTTCCATGTAGTGTGGGGAATTTCTTGACTAGCTTAAGAGCTTTTTCATTCTCAAGAAGTTTTACAAATATATGTAATGAAAATTACTGTATCAGTACACTGTACTCTGTTATAAGGATTGTGAGTCAGAAATTGCATGTGAATATACCTTGTGTAATAATAGGGAAGTGGAGAAAATTTCATGATGAGGAACTTCAAACCCTGTTATTTTATGTGTATACATGTTTAGTTACATGACTGGTCAGCCTATGACGCTATTTTGTAGCCTTAGTGGAAAGATAATATCGAAATGGATTCTGCAGGAATGGATGGTAGAGGTGTGAACAGTATGCCAGTTTTCCACCCATGCCTTAATAAAACTTTTTTTTAGCTTTTTCCATATAAGTACACAATGCATATATTAATGGAAATTTTGTACAGATATCACATTTTTGGAATTACTGCTCCATTCACTGGACAGACAGAAGTATTTCAGTGATGAGTTATGGACACTTCTAGTTCATACACAGTGACAGTTGTATGGCTTAACCAGTATGACTCAGCACAGTGCAGGCCTCAGCAAGAAGCCCCAGAAGTTATGGGTTACACTTGTGATGCTTTTCTGCTAACTGCACAAAACCGTAACTCTTGACAGGAGGAGCAAAAGAAGGTAGCTGACAAAACATTGCAGGACATCTGTGGAGACATGGCAGATGCCCCAAAAGTGCGGCTCACCACAAAGAAGCTGCTCAAGGGACACATCAACAAGGTCAATTCCATCCACTTCAGTGGAGACAGCAGGCAGGTGTTAGCACAAGCCAGGTGCTTTACACATCCATGCATTATTACATAGACAGTTGTGCATTCTGTTCAAGGTGGCAATACCATCTGTTTTCATGCAGATGCTGTTGTCAAGGTCACAGCACCACTTAAGCTCTAGGAGATAGATTTGTATGTCAATTTTGTCTCTTGAGGCATGAGTTTTTCTGGCACTGCATGGACATTTAAATTTCAACCGCAAACACACAGAGACCAGCATGTGGCATACTGTTTTCAAGGCCAACATATGGTCTCTTAGGACATTAAGGTTTAATATATACAAAATGGTGCACAGCAATTACTCATGCTGTTGCCATGACCTTAACATTAATGATTCATTCCAGATTTTGCTGTATTTACTGCTAAATTCCTAATATATTCCTTAAGTTAACTCCATAAAGAGACAAATGCTGTTGAAGGTTACCTGACTATTACACCCATTAACAACAATAACACAGTAACTCTGCAAATTCAGATGTGTGCCCAAATCTAATGCATCCCCTAAAACGTACTCTTAGAATGTGGTGAGACATAGTAATGTGACAAGATGGCAGAAAAATAAATGTAAGCCAGAAATTTATTTAATGGTACTTTAAGCACTTTGCTAAATAACATCATGTGCCAAAGGTACAGTTAGTCAACAAAACAAAAAAACAGAAATATCTGGAATGTGTAGCATCTTATGAAGAGAGAATTTTAAAATGTTACAAGCGTGTCTCTGGTAAATACAGTTTTTTTGAAAATAGTTACAGAGCTTATTAAGGGACTGTTTTGTCCAATACACCTACCTGTTTCTGGTTGTGAAACATTCTTTTTTCTGGGCAATCTAACGATGTATTGTGAAAGGGTAACAATATATATATATATACATACACACACACACACATACATACATACATACATACATACTGTTAAATACAGTGTCCAGTTATTTGTTTATCTGGGCCACAGGGAATATTTATTGCTTCCATTTGGTTTTTACAAAACACAGTAACTTGTTCTCCAACATGTTAGCTGACTGATGTGTGTAAGGCGTATGTAGTGTGCATTTTGGAATGTACAGGTAAACTCAGATGAACTGTATTCTTTGTAGAGTTGGACATGCACAGTTACATTCAAATGCTATTCACAGGCACGCTGTGACTGGATCATTGGATGGCAAGCTCATAATATGGGACACGTGGACAGGGAACAAAGTCCAGGTCATTCCGCTGAGATCATCTTGGGTCATGAGTGTGGCCTTTGCACCATCTGGAAACTATGTTGGTTAGTCTGTCAGCAAGTAATTCAATTGTGACATGTCAAGTGACTTAACATGAGCTCAGTGACAAATCTCTTGCAGCATGTGGGGGGATGGACAACATGTGCACCATATATGATCTCAACAATAGAGATGCAACTGGTGCCGCCAAGATTGTACGAGAGCTCCTGGGATATGAAGGCTTTCTGTCTTCCTGTCGCTTTCTGGATGACAAGACAATTATTACTGGGTCAGGAGATATGAAAATGTGAGTTCAATAGAATTTTGTATGCATTTCTTGTGTGTACTATTTCAGCCACATGTTCAGTTTACCAAAACCCAAACCCTACTCTGTTCATGTTTCTTTTTCTGCCCAAATGGACCTACATCATCAGCCTCTAATAGGTTACTGTTCAATAATCCTGTTGGTACTTGTTTTTTACGATTTGAAGCTCTCGTGATGGAATGTACCGAGAAATTTTATGTTCATATTTCCGTGCATCATAAATCTATGTATTTAGAAGACCAACGAGATACAGTTCTAAGCAGTCTTTATTTGTTTTACTGCCAAGTCACTCTACATGTTTTGGGTGTCTCCCGCACCCATCATCAGGAGTACACAAACTGTAGTTACAACCACTGGTACAAGTCATGAATTTGAAGATGTAATGATAAAATCCGATTAAAAAGAGTCCATGGATGAGTAGCTACCTCACTTTGGTCATGGCCAAATTAGGACTCCTAATTTGGCCATGACCAAAGTGAGATAGCTGCTTGTCCATGGACTCTTTTTAATCGGATTTTATCATTACATCTTCAAATTCATGACTTGTACCAGTGGATGGAACTACAGTTTGGGTACTCCTGATGATGGGTGTGGGAGACACCCGAAACATGTAGAGTGACTTGGCAGTACAACAAATAAAAGACTGCTTAGAACTGCATCTCTTTGGTCTTCTAAATACATACCGAGAAATTCTTTGGTGATTAACTGCATCATGGCAGAGCTAAAATGCAATGCATCAGAGACAGAGCATGTCTCCAGAAAGGTGGACTTGATCTCAACCATGATATATTATACGTATCTTAGTGTATTCATTATTCCACCCACTTCAGCTATATCCCCAACTTTTATAACCTCCTATTACTCTCACAAAAACATAAGTAGAAAGGCATAGATCAAATCAGGCTACAAAATGTACAAAATGCAGGCATGTCAAATTCGTTCATGTGTACAAGCTGCAGTGATCTAAAAAATTTGAGTTTGCCACAAAATTTTCAAAATATGTAGAAAGGTATAATATTATAACATTACATTACCATAAATATCAGAAATGAAATATTTCGTTAAGTTCAAAACTAAACACATAAGAAATCTCATTAGATTATCCATTTAGGTGTTAATTGCATTGTAAGATAAACCAAAAATGCCAGATCACAATTGCGATTTCATATTATTAAGTTATTAACTTCTTGTTGTTTCATTTCCAATAACATAATAATCTTGCTTACCAAATCATAAAACGCTTTCAACAACTTGTGGCTGGGTAATTAGTAAATTTCATTGTAATATGACAGATTGTTATAGTCACTGTCATTGAGAAGAAACAAGCAAACTGTCAGTGTCACTTCTTTTAACCACCACTTAATGGACTCCTTTTTGTAGACTAATCACTTTTAACTCTGACACATTTCGGTGTTTATCTTCACTATCTTCAGGGAGTCCTCGACTTTTTTGAAACACATCAAAATGACACAAGATCTTATTGAGTACAGGGTCACAGTTTTTGCACATAATTCATACTATTTAATTCCATTCTAGGCTTCCACACTCGGGTGTATTAAACTATTTAAAGGATTAAAATGGTAATCAAGTTTTCACACTTAAAACATTGTCTTAATGTTCTTAGAAATGCCACTTTATTATTATTATTATTATTATTATTATTATTATTATTATTATTATCGATGCACTTCAGCTGTGGTAAAAAAAGGTAAAGCAATCCCATCATAGGCCTGGACAGGCCCTGAGGCTTCCAGGAGGTTGAGGCTTCCAGAATTCAAGACATTCGGCACATGAAGGTGGTAAGGTTGTCAGCCCATCGCACCAGCCAACTTTACACCTAGGAAATATTCTGGTACTCATTTCCATTAGAGGCTAATTCAACCCCAGGGTCATAGTACAGCCAGAAGGATTATGTCAATGAAAAACTCCAATGACACCATAGGGAATCGAACCCATGACCTTCCGCCTTGTAGCGCAGTGACTTCAGCTGTGGTGATGTTATTAAAAGAGTTAAAACATTAAACTTTTTTTTTCAAGACTCGTCTATCACACATTCAATGTGGCGAGTTGGCATCCCCTTTTAGCAACTTCCTATCATTTCTTGAAAATGGTGTACATCCAAGTAGGTGTGGTCAAAGGTTTATGTCATTCTCATTGCATATCTATGTCAGGTATGTTGACTCAGTTCTCGTTAGGAGTTGATGTAGGTGAGTAGCACTCTTTTTTGTGTTTTAGGGCATGCTGCATGTGATGCATGGTGTAATACAGTGTCAAAACTGTCAGTGATTTAAACCTTGGACATGAGTGAAGTGAATGAATGATTGATGGAACTTTTTTAAATTTGCTCCAGTGTCATTATTTTGCCACACAACACTTCTTGGTGTACTATACAGTGAAAACTGTGAATTTTGTGACTAAATTTTTTCTTAATTCTCTCCACACAGTTGTTCTTAATACTCATAATAGCAGGAACTTCATCAGTCACAATGCATGCCAGTGTGCTTAGTGCATGTTCATAGAAAAGCCTTCTCCAGTAGTAGTCCCATTCATAGGAATTCATTCCAAAGGATCTTCAGTTTCAGTTACAAGCGTAAATAAACAGTGTAAGATAAGCAGTCATTTAACACCTCTGCTTCATTCATTGCTACGGAATAAACTTGAAAGATTTTACTTCTCAGTTTTAATTGATCTTTCACATAATTTGCTATGTTGTTTACATGTTCAGCCACTTTGTTTCTACTGTAATGTACCAGAATGTGAATTGGTTTTTGACCATGTTATGTGACTGAGATTTGGGTCTTACATGAAAGATTTATATATATAAACAATTCATATTAAAATAAGTTGAAGGCTTAAACGGTAAGTCAAGATTGGCAAAGGAGTTACATCTTGGATATTGCAGTTCACAGTTTTTATATTACATTTTTGTGTAGACACCTTGAGCTTCACTGGCTGTTATAACTTTGATGTTATGCATCCCGTTGTGTTGGAAATTACTCTTTTTAATCCATCAACTTACTTGAATAGGAATTTTTAATGTGTGTGTGTGTATATACACACACACACACACACATATATATATCTGGTGTGTAAGATTGAAATCTCAGTTACATTAACTCCCATCTGTGTAGTAAAAAACCATTTCACATTCTTGTGTACTTTGAATGGCCTGAAAATGATTGTGTGATGGTCAAAATATGGAAAAAATGCTTATCAACAAAGTAACCAGAGTTATGTGGATGGAAGTATCAACAGTTTTTAATCTTATCACATTTCTTTTGTAACATGTTTCATAATAAATGTTAATATGAATCTGTTTGCTGACATTAACCATCTTTTGATAAATCAGCTACACACTATTGCTTTGAATTTGCGAATAGAAACATTCCTTATCCCATTTTTTGTTGAAATGTGCGGACCTTGTCATGTGTCTTACGTTTTCTGTCAGCAGGTGACTTCATTCTTGACATTGTGAGGTTTGTTACATTAATAATAATTACATAACAATAATTTCAGTAACTACAGTACAGTGAATTGGATGAAAAGCTATTTTTCAGAGAATATGACTAAATATTAACTACTGATTATTTCTGTGAGTGTCCCAACACTTCTTACGACTTCTAAGTCAAACTCTCAATCATCTGTAAGTCACATCTCACCTCACTCCTTTCACAGCATACAAGAATACTTACTGTGCCAAAGCAATGTGTTACATCGCACACCTGGTGTGTATTAGGTGAAACGTGGTCACTTGACCACTGTCAAAATACACAAAAATAGGAAGTTTTGCCTAACAGTTCTGTAATCAATTTTATAATTGTATTCAGTCAAATGGTTTTGTTTCAAAATTATAATCTTTTGGCCACATTCACAGTTTATGAAAACATAATGTACAGCGTAAAGAATTCAAATGGGCCCTCATGCGGCTCATGAGCCATGATTCTGACGTTCCTGGTTTACCTTATGGCACATTTGGACTTTTGCACTGATTATCTGGCATGCAAATTGCACATATGGGGTGCCAAACTATGGTCTGTTCTTTAACCGTTTCTTGAGCCTCTTTGCCATGTTTCCTGTATTTACCTCATAAATGACAGGAGAATATATTTCTCATACTTGTCTCATAAATTGAAAGATATTAACATGTATGTATGTATGTATGTATGTAGATTTTTATCTAAAAATGTCATTTTTATCTGATTTTAACTAAACTCAAATTTGGTTGACAAACTTAGTGGAAATTCCCATTGCGAAATTCTACTGAAGTCCATCCCTTCAGATTCAAATTGTTGCATGAGGACAGACAGAAGGGCAAGCATGTCAAAGCTACTAGCATTCATACTTTTTGCAGTGTCTTGTGGAAGTATGTAAGAATGACCTTACTGATCATTTCCTTGTTACTTCCAAATATGCCACTAGTAGTTTGCTTTAAACACTCTAAATAATATATGTCTTGAATCTGAGATGTGTCGTGGTTCACATGTACTTGTAGTTGCTTGTGGGACCTGGAGGTGGGTAAACGCTCCTTGGAGTTTGAAGCCCACGCAGGGGATGTGGTATCCATCTCTCTGTCACCTGACTCCAAAAGCTATGTAACTGGCAGTGTGGACAAGTCATGCAGGCTGTGGGACTTGCGTGATGAGAAGCCCAAGCAGACATTTTTTGGGCACACATCTGATGTAAATTCAGTCTGTGTAAGTCATAACTTTCATAACAACCATAGTTGCTGTAGGTATTGACAGGTGTATGCAGTAAATTTTGTACCTATGCATGTCATCTTTTAAGTTTGCATCAGGAAGCAAAAGCAACAAGACAAAATACAAGATGACTGATACATTTTTTGAATATTTAATGATGCTGTTTCAACTCCATTTGCATTTTATTATGCATATTATGTACAGTGTCTTTATAATTTCAAGACTAACTCTAGGGTAAACATAGGTGTATCTGTTTGTTTACAGTTACATAAAATAAAGAACCAAACACAGCTTACTCAACTGTGTGATTGCAGTTCCACCCATCAGGGTATGCATTTGCAACAGGGTCAGAGGATAAGACTGCTCAGATGTTTGACATACGTGCAGACCAGAATGTAGCAACTTACCATCCTCCAAACAACACTTCAGGTTTCACCTCCTGCGGTCTGTCACTCTCAGGTCGCTATGTGTTGTGTGGGAGTGATGACTCATCTGTGCACATCTGGGACACACTCAAGAATCAGCATAATGGTAATGCTACCAACTGAAGACAAAGAAAAAACACAACTACATATATTTTTCAGAAACTTAAATTAAACTAAATTAAATTAAATTTGGTTATGTACTTGCAGCAGTAGCGTTTTAACAGACATTCAGAAAAATTTTCATCCTCGGACCTACATCACTCAAACTCTTTGTCTTGTTAAGTACTTCACTGTTAGGAAAGGAAAATCTTAAACATCTTGGCCCTCCTTGTGTAATGGTAGCATTTCTGCTTCATAAGCTAGAAGCTCCCTGTTTCAGTCCTGTGTGGAGAGGGAGATAAAGAAATAATCCTTCCTGGAGATAAGGTGGTCAGAACTTGAGGCTGGCTTCTCACCTCCATCTAGTGCAGATGTTAAGAATGCATGTAGCTGTACTTCCCCTCTCATGCCTTCATGACATACAAAGGGACATATTGCCTGTACCCTTTCTATAAGAAATATCTTATCAGTCCCATAGGTAGCCTATGTACTTGGCAGTGTTAGACTCTCAGCAAGAATGGGGCATATGTTCATATACCACTTTCCCTGTTTTTCTGTGCAAACATAACACTGGTAATCTTACTTGAGGGAAGAAATAAGATATAGGGTACTGAAGGACCTAGTTGAACCTAATACAGAGAAAGTGACATAGTGAAGAATTTTTACATAATGGTAAATGTAATAAATTTGAGGGAAGAAATAAGATATAGGGTACTGAAGGACCTAGTTGAACCTAATACAGAGAAAGTGACATAGTGGAGAATTTTTACATAATGGTAAATGTAATAAATTTAACAGTTCATAAAAATTATCAGTCAAATATGGAATGCTTGTAGAATTTTGTAAGAAAGTGTCTGAAGTTGCAGAGAATGTTAGGTAAACTAGAAGTGGACTGTAGGAAAACAAAGATAATGAAATGACAGGGCATGTAGCACATGCGTGATAGAAGACTTTATCATTTTTGTCTGAAAACACAAACACCATATAGGAAATTCATGTCTGGATGGGAGGATAATATTGCATTTAATCTTAAGTAAATTAGCTGTGACGGTGTGGACTGGGTTTATCTGGTTTGGGATACAGTTCATGTTCTAAGGCAGGAAATGAACAGCTGAGCAACTGTTAGATTCTCAAGAAACATTCTCTTCAGTGGATGTGGTCATAATGCAGCTCACTGTGCTGTGCAGGCTTTCCAGTCCCTCTAGTACATGAGTATATTAACAATATATCAACTTTTCACTGTTTAAGGATGCCTGACTGGTCATGAGAACCGCATCACGTCATTGTCTGTGGCTGGAAATGGGATGGCAGTTGCAACATGCTCTTGGGACCAAAACATCCGTGTCTGGGTGTGACTGTAAGCTCACATGCCTGCAGAACTGACAGCATAGTGATCATGAAGTTATTTGATCCTGTTCCAGTTCAATCCATTTTAATGTTACCTGCTGAGGTTCGTAGGCGTAAAAACATTCTGTACTATATAAATTACTATATCAGATGAACAGCGTCTCTTTCATCATACTGCCTGTATGAATGCCACGCAAAGAAGTTCTCCCTTCACGCTGTTGTGTTCATTCCAGCAAACTTCTCTTCATTGCCCTCCAGTCATCCAGCCATCCTTGTTAAATGATTATTGCTAGTGATAATCTTCACCAGCAGCAAGTGCTTCGGGATAGTCGCTATGGGTAAAAGGTGGCTGGAGGGAAAAAGAAGGAAGTCTTAAGCACCATCAACTCTGCCAACCATGGGACTTCTTTGTGTGGTTTCTGTTACATACCTGAAATCCTGCCATATTCCTTCTGACATTTGTTTTCCAAATTTTTAATGTAATTTTTTAATATAAATAGCATTGCACATTATGTGTAAACAAGACACTCCTAGAGCATCACAGTGGTGCAGTAAAAACCTTCATCAAGGGTTTGGAGGTGGACATGCAGAGATAAGAGCCTGATTTCTGAAGAGTGAGTTTGTGATAATGAGTGGTACAGACAGCACAGTGGGGAATATGCATATGCAAATACACACACACAAACACACACATGGTGTAGTTTTAATATGATGGTTAAGACAAGTTAGCGTTCCATTATACTGGCAGTTCTTTGATGATAACATAAGCACAGATTCACAGTGATTTGTTCACAAGAAAAGTGTGAGTTAACACATTATATGCATCATTTACTTGAATCACAGCACATGAGATGCAAACTTCTAAAGCCTGAGAATTCAGATCTGGGGTGTGACCATGTTGCTACAGTCTCATTTGTGACAAAAGGGTGCAACTTGGTGCTGCCACTTACTGTATCACAGTCTACCATGTAGGAGCAAGAGAAACAGGATAAGCATGGGTGTGGTTTTCTTACAAAAAAACTGAAAGAATGTTCTGTTTCATACAAAAATGTAATATCAACATTTATATATCCATCATCATCATCATAATCATCATCAATCTGTATCATACAGCAGAAATATGTAACAGAAGTATATAAATATGACATTCCTGCAGCAAATGACACTAAGCCAACTGTTGACTGTGGAAGCTCTTTGCAATGACTCATCAGTGTCCTGCAATACCAGGACACACATTGACAAGAAATGTCATAGACACACCAGTGAAATAAAAATGTAATACCTATCATCAGAAAAGACATTTGAAAAATGTCCCTTCCTTTTTGTTACAAGTAAATTTGCAAGCACTCACTAATTTATTACGAGTCAGAGGGCAGGTGATGAGTCTGTGTGTAATAAAGGGGGGGTAAAGTATTCTTTTTAACAGAGTGTTCAATAGCAATAGTTTTGTAAGGTTCATGTGAAAAGGGAATCTAAACAACCAGAATAAAAGAGATTTGTTCCAAAAATCCCCATGCAATTCATGAAATTCCTACCCACGACCATAAACTCAGAGATTTAACAAAACAAAAAATGTAGTCTTACATCATGCAAGAAAATGCCAGTGTCCACACGATTAACTTCCAACTGCCCTAGTAGAAGCATTCGGCAAACAGTAGGTAACTCTGGCCTCCAAATCTTCAGGTTTGAATCTGTGCTAGTGTAATTTGTGGGGGCACTGAAAGAGAGTTTATATGTACAATCCATATCCTTTACAAAACAAGGAAAATAATGTTTGAAGAAGGACTGCTAATATATTACAGCCAAGAATCTGTCATGTGTTCATAAATATTTTTGGAATACGTGATGCCTGCTCATATGCACATTCATATCTTCTGTGAAGAAAGGTAAGCTTAATTGCTGGGGGCAATGGACTCTAAATTTCTGGCAGATGTATGCTTCCTATGCAGTGAAGCTACCATACGGCTACTGTACTCCGGAATATGACACATGGACACACTCTTTGACAGACTCTGAGCAAGTTTATAACTTTTTAATATAACATTTGTAATGGCAACAATGTTAACCTTTCAAATCATGACTTAGAAGTCTCATATTCTGTAAGTCTATTATAACAAAAAATTATTAGTTTGTTGCATAACTGAACATGTCAAGAAAATAACCAAGGACAAAACATTCCTCAACAACTGGAATCAATGAGTGTCCGAATGAGTCTAAAAATAAGACTGCCAGATTATCTCAAAACGGAAACAAATCTTTGAACTTACACAAATATCAAAGATTGATATTTACATAACACATAATGTGTCATGGTAGTGGGCTGCTTGTATCACATGAAAGGAACATGATGAGGTGTATTACAAACATTGACATGAGAAGTTATATAACAACCAGTCACCAGAACTACTACATTCCTAAAAGAGCTACAGTCTGAGCTTCAAGAATTTTAACCACCATACCATCCAATCAGGCAACAGTTGGCTGGCACTGACTGTACATCATGAAGCAATCTAACAAGTTCACAGGCTGGCAACATTGCACTTGGTTATGTAAACATCTTAACCATGATCTAACAATATTAGGCCCAAGACTGGAATCAAAATGTTGTAACTACAGCCAAGTACCACAAAATACATGTGCTCTTATGACATTTTTCCAATAACATATTTCACAGTCCAAAATATGAGCAAAGGTCAAAGGTCATGAGATGCTCAGGTAATTCTACACTGGTACTTCCTTCTCTTGGTCATAAGGGTTCAACACCCATCTGCAACCTTCCCACATCATGTAGGAAAAGCATTTGAAACTGTTACCAACATTCCTTGTGCGTGAAGTACCAATAGTAACCTTCACTGGTCTCTAGATACCAAACACAGCCAAGACAATTTATTAAGCTACAGAGCATCACAGTATTATTCACAGGTGGCAGGAAAACCACTTCAGGCAATACTTTGCATCTTGAGTAACAGCATGCTTGTACTGACTACAGCCTTGTAGCATGACCACATAAACTGAATCAGTTAATCCAGCTTCTAGGTGACAGAAGCTTCTATCAGCATTATTCAATGCCTTCACTACTGCTGAAATATCGGTTACACTAAACAGAATGTACAAGTGCACAGTCCTGTAATATTTGCTTTAGCAAATGATAAATTCAGGTTACTTCGATCTCAGGTAATACAAGAAAATGTTACAATGAAAAGCACCTTAAAAGTTGCTGTACTGGTGGTCACAAACATATGAAAGCTCTTAATACATATACTCTCAGCAACTGAAACAACATATTCAGAGATGTCAAGTTTTACAGTGACTGCTATCACAATATGGCAGAGAACATTATAAACATTAAAAAGAACAACATTCAAGACACAGTGCAGTCTTGCATTTATAAGATGACATACCTCATCTGCTCAAGAAATTCCAGAGAAGTATGGAGCAAAAGACTTCACCATTATCACAATAAAAACCTGTGAACAGAATCTCTATCAACAAAAAAGCAATATAAATTCAGGTTACTTAGTTGCTGCAGTTGGATGCACTCTCCTGTACCTGTCCCAATAACAGCTAAGTACAAAGCACTAATGGAAAGGTAACTGCCATGGAAAAACAAAACCACTCACAGAAAAACCTATCCCAGGATACAAGAAATACCATAAAACTGTATCTGGGCCTCCATAGTAACAGGCCTGCAACTAACACCATGAGCTATAACATGGCTCTAAAATCTAAAGTGTTGCCCACATGTTGTTCTCAAACAAATGTGCTTCCTGTCCACTGTGGGCCTGAGAAGTTGCATCTTAATGGCCATTTTGTATATGACTTAATATAATACTACAAACTTATCAGCACAACTTTCTACACTTCCATTAAACTCTTACCAAGTTTATGGTGTGGTTACTTTTCAGGCTGACTTTATAATATTATGATGTATATGTGTTATTCCTCTGTAACCTACAGTTTTAAACTACAGCATATTGGTAGAAACTGGCACTATCATGCCTTCACAGATGTGCAGAAACTGACAGTAGCATGCCTCTAGGAGACACATGCTCAGAACTTACAGTACCATGGCTCCACAGACACGCATAAAACTGACAGTATCTTGGCTCTACAGATGTGTTTAGAAACTGAGAGTATCATGCCTCTACAGGCAAGTACAGAAAATAACAACACCATGCACCTACAGACATGCAGAAACTGAAAGTATAATGCCTCTACAGACATGCATAAACTGACAGTATCATGCCCCTACATACATGTGCAGCAACTGCTAACATCATGCCACTACAGATGTGCAGAAACTAACAATATCATGCATCTATAGACATGTGCAGGAACTGAGAGTATAATGCCTCTACAGACATGTACAGACACTGATAGTATCAAGCCTTTGCAGGCATGTGTGTAGAGACAAACAGTGTCATGACTTCATATGCATGTCTGTAAAAGTGGACTGTATCATGCGTCAACAGATGTGTTTACAAACTGATGGTATCATCCATCGACAGATATAACAAAATGGCTATTTTTGGCACTTTCATACATTGTTTGTATAAAGTGAATGCATAATGGTGATATGCCTTCTGCAAGTTAAATGTGCCAGCTATGAAATTACTAAGTTGATCTTGATGAAATTCATTAATTCAAAATTTCAAAAAATTAAAAAATTAACATAATACTTAAATTTAATTTTGAAGTCTACAGGTCAGTAATAATCGTTACTTTACATAAAGCTGAAGTTGTATTTTACAAAATTTCTCAGCAAGAACAGATAATTTTGCAAAAAAGTGGTACATGACAGGGTCCACAATTAATTTGAACACATTTCCCAATTTGTTGAATAACACTGTATGAAATAAAATGCACGTGCAATGACACCTCTCATCACATCATGACACTAAATTCACAGTCTGCTGGTGGCAATACTAGGCAACAACTCACCTACCACCAGGATTTGTAGCAACAGTAACATATAATGGTACTACTGTACATCAGCATCCATGAAATACTTTGCACTGCACACACCAGTTAGCAGCACCATGGTAAAAGCACCTCAAAGCCAGCAACATTAGTCTTCAGTCCTCTGAATGGTCATATGATAATGCACAGCTCAGCCAGTATACACACTAGGCCTGAGCTTGGATGATTTAGGGTTCTATTTTTACTAAAAGCTGAAATTGTTCTCTTTTCAGTTTCTTGTGTGAATACCAAGGCATCTTTCCCTATAGGTAAAGCATCTGGAGCAGGAAGGTCAGCATTGACTTCCAACTACTATCAAAAATACTAATGGGTAAAGCTATGCCTGTCCTATGCCATGTTTTCATGGCACAAGGACAGCTTTATGTACTGGCCAATGACACAGGGTCAATGTGATCGGCCAGTTCAATCCTCAAATGAAGCATCCAAAAATGAGGCCATGAACTGGAAATTTCAGAAGTTAATATAATGTAATTTGGGTATTTGATCAGAGCACACTTAACAAGACACAATTAACATGACAGGCAATGTACTTTTAACATAATATTGAGGTGCGTTTGTGCAACCATTGTTACAGTACAATGTGTGTTTGTATTGTCAACTGTGGCCTATCTGGTTCTACTTTATTTTTCCACATTATCTCATAAATGGCACAAAAAAAAGTTACTGAATATAAAATGTATGTTTGATTTTCTCCACTGCTTTTGTCTGAAACATTTCTCATTTTAAGAAGAATTTAGCGAGATATGATCAAAAATGTATATTGATCTTCATGCAATGTATCCATTATTCTTGTACAATTATAATGTAACTTGAATTTTCTGGACAAATTTAAAAAAATACTCCAATATCAGATTTTATGAAAATCTGTCCATTGGGAGAAGAGCTATTAGTTGCTTTCTGCAATTTTGCAGCATTCTTACAAACTAATAAAATATACTGTTTTGGAGTTGGAATAGTGCAGGAAGTTTGAAAATTCAAGCCTTTTGGGTGCTTGTCTGAAAGGGAAGAGTATGTGACTTGAACAAAGAATCTGTAACCACAACTTCCGTGTATGTGCCTAGAACTTAAGCCAAAATATATGGCAGAATTTCACTTGAGGACCTGGGTCAGCTGATGTCAGTACAAGCCAGTCAGATCTGAATTGGCCTTCTTGCACACAGCTGGTTTCTGTGACTTAAATGTGAAGAAGAAATTCCTGTTACTCAGAATCAGTAAACCACATGCTTTGTGTGGTGCTGTGCATAAATACTGTCGAGAGTAAATAACAAGGCACGTCTACTTGGCAGCCATGTTTATTTCCACACTGCTCGTTACAAAGAGAAGTGAAGTTAGGAGCGAGAGGGAGGGGGGAATCAGGGTTGCTGGCAGAGAGGTCATGATGATCTCGATATCATTCCTTCGCATCCTCCCCACCCTGGTCGATCTCTAAGGGGACGACCAGCTGGACTGGACGGCTGAATCTTCGCCCTTCTGGGGTACGGAGACTGACTGTCCGTACCTTGTGATCTCTCCCTTCTTGTACGCCTTCAACTATTGCTTTCCTCCACATGTGTCGCGGGCGCATGTCCTCTTGGATCAGGACGACATCCCCCTTGCGTAGGTCGCGGGACTTCTGTAGCTTTCAGACTTCATGAAAGCTCTCCAGATGAAGTAGGTACTCTTTCTGCCAACGTTTCCAGAAGTCATCTGAAAGTTTCAGCCTCAATCGAAACTCCTTGGCCAGATCTTTTACTGTTTCGGGCTCTGGTCCTGTTGGGATGGTGACAAGGCCTCCTCCTATCAAGAAGTGTCCTGGAGTGAGAGCGTCCGAATCCCTGCCTTGCGTGATAGGTCTTGAATTCACAGCGGCTTCAATGCTGATCAGCGTGGTATTGAGTTGTTCCTCAGTGAGGCTCGATCGCCCGAGTACTTTGCGTAGGCAATGTTTTGTAGTACCTACCATTCTCTCCCACCAGCCTCCCCACCAAGCCGCTCGAGGTGCGATGAACTTCCATGTTGCAACGTTTTGGGCAAGGAACTGGTGGGTCTTACGGCAGGATAGGGCATGCCAAACTTCGGTAAGTTCCAGATTTGTAGCTTCAAAAGTCTTAGCGTTGTCTGAGTAAACCGTATGTGGAAGACCTCAACGACCAATGAACCGCTGAAGTGCCATGAGGAACTTAGCAGTAGTCATATCCGAACATAGTTCAAGGTGCACTGCTCTAGTGGTGGCGCACGTGAATAGGGCGATGTATGCCCTTTGCGTCTCCCGCCCCACCTTGACGTAGAGAGGACCGGCAAAGTCTACATGAGTGACTGCAAAAGGTCTTGAGGGCCTCACTAGGTCCGCTGGCAGTGGAACCTCGATTTGCTAGCCTCATGGATTGTTTGTGATTTTGCATGGTAGACACTTGTGCAGGACCCTCTTGATAGTTTGTTGGCCTCTGACGATCCAAAACTCGGTACGAAGCTCTGACAATATGACGCGAACCCCGAAGTGATGCAACCGGATATGCGTCTGTAGGATAAGCAGCTCCATGAAGCGATGGGAGCCCATAAGAAGCAATGGGTGGCATTGTTCCCTGCTGAGGTCAGAGCACTGCAGTCTACCGCCTAGACGGATAAGTCCATCATCCAAGAAGGGGTTGTATCATGCTATTTTGGAGTTACTTGGCAAAGCTGAGTTCTTTCGAAGAGCTTCCAGTTCTGACGTGAAGATTTCTCTTTGCACCAATCATACCCAAAGCATGCGTGCAGCAGCAAGTTCCGTCGCCATTAGCTCTCCTACAGATTTCTCCTTTCCCCGCACGTTTTGCAGGAATCGAAGGACCCATGCCGTCGTGCGAACCAGCTTCCAGTATGAGCTGAATGTGGAGGCGTCGATGAGGCTAGAGGTTATCGTTGCTGTCAGAATGTGACTGGGATCCCTTTTCTTCTCCTCTGGGAGGGATTTGTTCGTTGCAAAGGTTCCAGATGGCCAATAATCCTCATGTTTCCCAAGCCACGATGGCCCGTGCCACCAGATGTGTGAAGTTAGGAGTGACGGGGAGGGGGGGAATCAGGGTTGCTGACAGAGAGGTCATGACAATCTCGATATCATTCCTTCACAACTACACTGAGTGAGGTATGAGTTCAATTCTCAAGTTTAGTTTCTTAATTCCTGTTTGATATTCATTCAACAACAGTATTTGGTTACTGTTCTTCACAAATTGTATTAATGAGTTTCAATGTTTCACTGTGCATTTTTCAATTCAATAATTGATAAACACCAACATATGCACTTTTTCACATTCAGAACTGTATTAGTCTAAAATGTTAATTT
>JGI20166J26741_10086670_pt1 | contig 17384 bp, 12 predicted proteins | sample TergutCu122P5_FD_26741 | JGI IMG/M metagenome (IMG submission 26741)
GTATTCGGATAGATAAAGAGTTGAAAAAACAGGCGGAACAACTTTTTAACGAAATCGGCATGAACCTGACCACTGCCTTTACAGTCTTTGTTAAGCAAGCTATTAGAGATGGTGGTTTCCCTTTTGATATTAACGTTAATAGCAATTCTGCAAATGCTCATCGTCAATATATACTTGAAGAGTTAAACAAGGCGAAAAAGGAAGCAAACAGCCCTGACGCAGTTTGGCACAGCGAAGAAGATGTAACGACTATGTTGGATAGTGATTAGGGAATAATCCTTATATTTGCGAACGTTTCATTGACGATCCTGATTACAGAAAGCTGGTAATGGGGGATTATCTCGTCTTTTACATGGTGGATGAAGAAAAGAAAATGATAGAAATCCACCGAATTTTACATGGAGTGCGAGATGCCAAGCGTCACTTGGATTAGATTACAATATTGAATTGTCAGCTAGATTCCTAATATTTCTTATTTGTCAAATAAAAAAAAATAAAGGCTTTCAGCTCTTATTATTTTAAGTTTAATATAAAGTTCAATAAATAATAATTGTGTAGGCTTAAATCAAGTAGTTATGAATAGAAACATAGATTTGAAGCCATTATTTACCATTTCATGAATTAAAATGTGCACATTTTTAGTGAGTTTAATTCCTTAAAAACTAGTCATTTATATAGATAAAAAATTGTATAAATGGTAAAATGTGTTTGAACTCTTAAAAATTAAAAATTAAGAAGGGTGGGGAGCATATTGGCTTATTATTTAATAGGAAAATTAGTTAGACAGTTGAGAAAGCAGCGTGGCATGACTCAAGAAGAATTAGCCGATGGAATTTTATCCAGGACTAATCTATCGAGACTTGAAAACGGCGAACAACTTCCACATAAGGATAAGCTGGATGTACTTCTGCAAAGGTTAGGACTAAACTCACATGAAGCTTATAGCCATTATTTAAGCGTAAAAGAATTTGATTTCTCTGTAAAATGCGATGATATTTTAAGCCTTATCGCTAACAATAAAAATGAAGAGGCTGAAACCTTGATAGATGAACTCTCTGCATTTCCTGAATTTAATGAAGGAATTAAAAAGCAATTATTACTGTCCTATAGAGCCTTTATAATGATTAATTTAAAACAAGATAATTATGAAATAAGAAAATTTATATTAGAGGCTTTACAGATCACAATTAAAAGCTTTTCTGAAAAATATATATCTGATTACTTTCTTTCAGACCAAGAGACAAGATTAATAAATGCCTTATCTATAACTTATTTAAACGATAATAACCTGGTCAAGGCTATAGAAATATTAGAAAAATTAAAAGAAAGTTTTGAAGCTTCAAAAATAGATGAAGAACAGAAGTTCAAGTTATATTCGTTGGTATTGTTTAACTTATCAAAGTACTATGGATTAAATAAGAGATATTCAGATGCTGTAAATATTTGTGATTATGCAAAAGAATTATGTTTAAAGACAAATAATATGAGACGGTTACCTGGTTTTATATACAATAAGGCATATAATTTATGTGAATCAGGACATAAAGAAGAGTGTATACCTCTTTTATATCAAGCTTATTATGGGTTTGATATGATGGAAGATAACTATAGGAGCAATATAGTAAAAAACCATGCTAAAGAAAAGCATGGTATAGATTTTGATGAAAATAATTGCTAACCTTATACTGTATATGGTGGAAGATCACTTAATGGTACTATCTCCACGATAGGTGGTGTAGAAATATTACTGTTTTTAGGTGGATTAGCATTTTTAGCAAATGCAGTTACAGAAGTTGAAAGTAATATTGACGCAAGTAAACAAGCTGCGAGTAATTTCTTTTTCATTTTTACCATCCTTTAATAGATTAAATTTTTATGTACAATATATGTATTAATGATTGTTAATTTTTAGTACTTAATTTATTTTAATAATTATGTTTAATTTTAACAATCTCGAATTGCGCACCTTTTTTCAAATAAATTGCGCAATTCGATAATATTTGTATTTTGTCTAATTTAATCCGAGTTTTTTCTTGCTATAATTCAATATTTCAATAGTATCATGCCATCTTTTTTCCGAGCTAGGTGAATTTAAAGTGACAATGATCAATTTTTTACCTTTAACATCAAAAGCAGAAACCAGGCATCTCCCGGCTAAACCAGTGAACCCGGTTTTTACTCCAGTAGCTTCTGGAACCAAATACAATATTTTGTTGATATTGTTATAATTCCTGGTGAAATTACTTTTTTCAGCAATAACTGATTTTGTAGATACGAGAGTGCTGAATATCTCATTCTTCATAGCTTCCCTTGTAAGCATTGCTAAATCATATGCAGATGAAAAATGATTCTGACTATCCAAACCATGAGGAGATTCAAAGCTTGCTCCAATTACGCCTAAGCTGGAAGCATATTCATTCATTATCTTAGCAAAGCCTTGTACACTTCCTCCGATGTGTTCAGCAATTGCAATAGCTGCATCATTTCCTGATTGAAGCATAAGCCCGTGCAAGAGCTCAAAAACCGTGATCTCCTCCCCTTTTTTATATCCAATCGTGCATCCCCTAACGCTTGCTGCATTTTGTGAAATAACAGCTTTTTCCTCTAAATTCCCATAACTTATTGCAACAAGCGCAGTCATGATTTTAGTCGTGCTAGCCATTGGAATTTGCTTGTGACAATTTTTCTCGTAGATTATCTCCCCTGAATCCTGATCTATTGATATTGCTGCATATGTATCTTCAGCAATATTTATAGCTTTTTTAGTTTCAAATGAAGATAACAATAAAAAGTTTATTATAATTAAAACAAACATAAATTTCTTCATAATTTACCTGCCTTATGATTTATTTCAATTTTTTATTGTGTCCATGATTATAAAAAAAATTCATTTTAAAATAAAAAAATAAAATCTAGATAGTTTAAATCTAAATTTTATCATATAATAAAACTATGAATCTATTTAGGAGGCAATTATGCTAAGAGATTTTTTTGCTTGTTATTATAAAATCAGTGAAATTTATAAATTTAAAGAGTATAGCTTAAAGAGAGCATTCATTCATTTAATCATTTTAACCCTTATCTTTGGCAGTGTTCAGGGATATATTAAAACAAACAGCTTAAATAAAGAATTTAACCTGGTAATCAATGCCATGTCCACTTGGAATTTTACAATACAAGATGGTAAATTTATCATTGAAGATGCTCCAAAAAGTATAGATATAAATGATCTTACTATATATTTCCCTAAAGATAATGAAAAGCCTAATTTTGACGAGAATAGAGGATATCTCATCATTGATGCTGACAAAACTGAAGCTTATGTAGGCGGTTCAATCACCGAGTTGCCTGGTTTTAGTTTTGGAAATTTATCAAAAGATGACTTCCTATCATCATTGCGTTATGTCAATGTGATTTTAAATACATTTTCTTTTATACTGACGTTAATTTTATTCTTCATAAGTAAAATAATTTCTGCATATTTTATAGCAGCACTAATAAATAGCTCCATTACAGCTAAATTGCTGAAATACAAATTTAGCGATTTATTCAAATTATCATTTTATATAATGACTCTCGTAGTCACAATACAGAGCATATTTTTTGCTTTAGGGTTTGACATGTTTTTACAAGTGGCTGCTTCTGCATTATTTACGTTTATTTCATTTATAATGCTTAAAGTTGTTCTTCAGTATGAATTTAAAAAAACTCATAGCTAATTAAAAAAGTGCCTTTATTCTAAACATTAAAGGCACTTTTTATGCTATTACAATAAAAAACAAGTTTTTTCTAGCCACTAACCACTAGCCACTAGTCACTAACTCTTTATATAAGAAAACCACAGCTATAAATAAGCAAATAAATTCCGCCAAGAATATGATATACATAAATACACTATTAAAATATGCATTGCTGGTTATATTTGCTAATTTTACCATTACAATGCTTCCCATTAAATTAAAAACGCAGTGCATGATGATACCAGGATAAATTGAATGAAAGCTGTAAGCTATAAATCCTAAGACTATTCCTAATAAAAAAGCATATATACCTTGTACAATATTTCCATGTAAAATACCAAATAAAGCTCCCTGAATTAAAATTGCAAGTATGTAGTTTTTAGTTTTTGATATTATTTCGTTTAAAATAAGTCCTCTAAAAACAATTTCTTCCATTATCGGTATGAATATCACTAAAAATAAAACCATTATTGGGTCGTGAGTAAAAAGCTCAAGCACTTTAGATGTACCACCATAAGATTTAAAAATCAAGCTTAAAAAAATTGTGACCATAGTGATAACAGGTATAAGCCCTAAAGTTAAAAATATGCAGTACAAGTAAAGCTTATTGTCAGCATTTTTAAATCCACAGAAGTCAAAAAACTTTCTATTTCTAACTTTTGTTACTAAAATAAATAAAATTAAACTTACTATAATGGCTAAAAAATATGAAGTTTTGTTTAAGTTTAAAAAACAAGTTAAAGGGTTTGTTCTACGTGCATATCCTGTAATAGAGTAAATGAATGAGACAAAAAAGCCTGAAGCATTCATAACAATAAAATAAATCAATGCATATACAATAGCCCATATTAAAGAACTAAAAAATTTGTACATGGAATTCTCCTCAATAAATTAATTAATACATTAATATGGATCTATTTACATTATTATTACTTGTCAAATATTTTTAATATTTCAACGTCGTATTCATAGTCAGGTGCTTCTACCTTAACTTTTATATTCACCTTTTTCTTAAATAATGCAATGCCAATTGGAGAATCTATGCTAATTTTCATCTTACCAATATCAGCTTCAACAGAACTTACTAATGTGATTTCTTCAACAGTATCTGTATCATAAAATTTCACAAGAGCTCTCCTATTTATATTTAGCTGATCATTTGATTCATCTTCTTCAATTATTTCCACAGATTTTAACATGTTTTCAAGTTCTTGTATTCTGGTTTCGTTTAATGATTGATCTTCTTTAGCAGCACTATAGTCAGCATTTTCACTTAAATCGCCTTGTGCTCTTGCATATTTAATTGCTTCTTTGATTTCTTTTCTCACTGAAATCTTTCTATGTTCCAATTCTTCTTCAAGTTTTTTTTTGCCTTCAAGAGTTACTTTTATGTGATCCATCTTAACCTCCAATTATCGATACTTAAACGATTTTTAAATTTTGTAGTAAATAAATAAAAACTTAAATTTGTTTTCTAAGATGCTTAATTTAATTATATATTTAAATCATTGCCTAAAACAATATTATATTTTAATTTATTAAAAATCCATTCTTTATGATTATTAACATATTTTAAGAAAAACTTATACCAATTTGAAATTTTTACTTTCTTAAATTGTATCAAAATCGTTGCTCTTTGCACATAATATTGTATAATTTGTAAGTAGACTATTTCTTAATATGAATGTGAGGAAAACTTATGAACATGGAAAATGAAAACACGCTTGAATATTTAAAAAAGACCAATATCAACACGAATTTAGGGTTAAATTTAGATGAAATTAATTCTAGAAATAAAAACAATGAAGTGAATAATTTTAAAAAATCACCTGATAAAACTGTTAAAGACGTTATTTTTAAAAATACCTTTACTCTATTTAACTTCATAAATTTACTTTTAGCTAGTCTAATTATCATCACTGGTTCTTACTTAAACTTAACCTTTATGGTACTTATCATATTAAATACAGCTATTGGAATATTCCAGGAAATAAGAGCAAAAAAGACCATTGAAAAATTATCCTTGCTAAAAGAATCCTCAGTTTCTGCTTTAAGAAATGGTGAAATTTTAGAGATAAAGAAAAATGAAATTTTAAAAGATGATATATTGATATTAAAAAAAGGAATGCAGATCCCTGTTGACGCTATCATAGTTGACGATAAAACTATGGAAGTAGATGAGTCTTTGCTCACTGGTGAGTCAGATTTTATTAAAAAAAAGTATGGAGATTTAGTATACTCCGGAAGCTTTGTAATGCAAGGACAATCAAAAGTTCAAGTATATAAATACGGGAAAGATACTTATATAAATAAATTGAGCGAGGAAGCAAAAAAATATAAAATTACAACCTCTGAGCTTTATAAGAGCATTCAAAAAATAATCAGGATAGTCACTGTCATAATAATACCAACAGGTATTATACTATTTATAAATCAACTTTTTTTTGTTAAAAATCAAGTATGGCAAAATGCTCTTTTAGGTTCTGCATCTGGAATAATAGGCATGATCCCTGAAGGTCTGGTGCTTTTAACCACTGTCGCTTTAGCTATTGGTGTCATTAGGCTCTCTATGATAAAGACTTTGACTCAAGATATAAATGCAATAGAAACGCTAGCAAGAGTCGATACTTTGTGCCTTGACAAGACTGGAACTTTAACAGAGGGAAAATTAAAAGTAAACGATGTTGTTTATTTTGCAGACGATAGTAGCTATTTAGATAAAATCCTATATACTATTATTAAAAGCGATACAGAGCAAAATGCATCCACTGAAGCCTTAAAGGAACACTTTAAGGAAAAATCAGATATAGGTTTTGATCTTCAAATTAAAACACAAATACCATTCTCTTCTGAAAAGAAATGGCAGGCCGTCGAATTTATAAATAATGGTACATGGATTTTAGGGGCTCCTGATATGATAATAAAAGAAGATCATATCTTAGAAAAATCCAATGAATACTCAAATCAAGGGTTTAGAGTCCTTGCAGTTTTAAATAGTGTAGAACCTCTTGATGGTGATCGTATTCCGGAAAATAGAGAGACCAAAATGTTAATAATACTTGAGGATAAAATAAGAAAAGAAGCTTCTGAAATATTAAATTATTTTAAGGAGCAAAGAGTATCCATTAAAATAATCTCTGGCGATAACCCATTTACTGTTAAAAATTTAGCAAGGCAGGTTGGACTTATCGGTGAATCTGTGGATTTAAATACCATCTCAGCTGATTTAAATTCTTTAAAAGACATTGTAGAAGAAAATACCATTTTCGGCAGGGTTAAACCCGAGGAAAAGAGTCTGCTTATAGAAGCGATGCAAAAAAATGGTCATATGGTTGCAATGACAGGAGACGGAATAAATGATATTTTAGCTCTTAAAAAATCTGACTGTGGAATAGCTATGGCATCTGGGAGCGAAGCTACTCAAGCAGTTGCCCAATTTGTTCTTCTGGATTCAAAATTCACATCGCTTCCTGAAGTTATTAGACAAGGTCGAAGAGTGATCAATAATATATCCAGAGTTGCATGTTTATTTCTAGTCAAGACGTTTTATTCGTTATTGCTGTCAGTGCTCATGATACTTGGATCTTTAGCATATCCTTACGAGCCGATACAGATTTCTCTTGTAAGCTTCTTTGCTGTTGGAATGCCTAGCTTTCTTTTAGCACTTGAGCCAAATGATGCACCTATAAAAGGGAAATTCTTTAGAAGGATTTTGGCCACATCACTTCCTAGCAGTATAGTGATTGCAATTATGACTTTTTTAATGCTAAATATAAATAGATTTTTAGCATCATCTAATAGAGAATTGTCAAGGCAAGAAATATCTGCTACCGTCATAATATATATAGGTTTAATTCAAATTTGGACATTATATACTGTCTGCAGACCATTGAATAAGTGGAGAAGGACTGTAGTGTTAGCTGTATTAGCCTTATTCATAGCTTGCTTTTTTATAAGACCTTTGAGAGATTTATTTAACTTTGTAGTGCCACCTTTAAATTCATTATTAGCAGTATTTGCTTTTATTATAGTATCCATCATCTTAATCTGGGTAATTAGAAAATATCTGTGGAGATCTTTTCTAAGAGATAAAAAATAAATATTATATGTTCAAATTGGAGGAATATCAGTTGATTACAGTAACAAATATAGGTTTAAGATACGGAGGAAGAAAGTTATTTGAGAACGTCAATTTAAAATTTACACCTGGCAACTGCTATGGTGTCATAGGCGCAAATGGAGCAGGGAAAAGTACTTTTTTAAAGATATTATCAGGTGAAATCGAAGCAAATACAGGTGAAGTATCTATTTCGCCAAATACTAGAATATCTATTTTAAAGCAGGATCAATTTCAATACGATGATGTGGAAGTGTTAACTACCGTCATCATGGGAAATGAAAAGCTGATTAAGATCATGAAGGAAAAAGAGGAGATCTATGCTAAGCCAGATTTTTCTGATGAGGATGGAATTAAAGCAGCTGAACTTGAAGCAGAGTTTTCCGACATGAACGGCTGGGAAGCTGAATCTGAAGCATCAACCATACTCCAGGGTCTTGGTATTAGAGCAGAACTTCACTATAAACTCATGAAAGATCTATCTGGAGGAGAGAAAGTAAAGGTACTCCTTGCTCAAGCTCTATTTGGAAAACCTGAAGTTTTGCTCATGGATGAACCTACTAACAATTTAGACATTAAGTCCACTGCTTGGGTTGAAGAATTTTTGATAAATTTTGAGGGCATTGTGATCGTTGTATCTCATGATAGATATTTTTTAAATAAAGTGTGCACCAATATGGTGGATATCGACTTTGGAAAGATAAAATTATATGTTGGCAATTACGACTTTTGGTATCAATCCAGCCAGCTTGCACTTCAAATGCTAAAAGATCAAAACAAGAAAAAGGAAGAGAAGATCAAAGACCTTCAAGAGTTTATCCAGAGGTTTAGTGCAAATGCTTCAAAGTCAAAACAAGCTACCGCAAGGAAGAAATTGTTGGATAAGATCACTTTAGACGATATAGAGCCATCTTCAAGGAGGTATCCTTTTGTAGGGTTTAAGCCTGATAGAGATGTGGGAAACGATATACTATTTGCAAAAGGCATTTCAAAGACGATTTCAGGCGTAAAAGTCTTAAATGATGTTAGCTTTACGGTTTTAAAAAACGATAAAATTGTATTTTTAGGAAATGAAATAGCTTGTACTACTTTATTTCAGATATTGACCGGAGAAATGGAGCCTGACGAGGGAAGCATTAAATGGGGAGTGACCATCACAAAATCATATTTTCCTAGGGATAATTCAAAATTCTTTGATGATGTGGATTTAAACTTAATAGACTGGATGAGGCAGTTTTCAGAAGAAAAATCTGAAAGCTATTTGAGAGGTTTTTTAGGGCGAATGCTTTTCTCAGGAGATGAAGCTTTAAAGGCTGCAAAAGTATTATCTGGAGGTGAAAGAGTTCGATGCATGCTATCCAGAATGATGCTCTCTCACTCAAATATGCTCATTTTAGACCAGCCTACGAATCATTTGGATCTTGAGTCCATAACAGCTTTAAACAATGGGCTTATGGATTATAAGAGCAATATATTGTTCACATCCTTTGACCACGAGTTCATTCAGACCATCGCAAATAGGATAATAATATTGACTGAGGATGGTGTCATAGACAAGAGGATGGCTTATGATGAATATTTGGAAAGCTTATAAAAGTGGCTGTTTATACGCTTCAGCGTATAAACAGCCACTTAAAGCTAAATCATGCTTAATGATGAATATCATCACCTGCAACACCAGTTAACTCGTTAAACTCGCCACGCTTCACATAATGAGTATGCAATAGCTCATGGGATAAATGCCCACCAGCTTCGCCAAGGAAGTTATCATATAGCTTTTTTACAAATGGATTTTCGTGAGATTTGCGCATTTCTTTGCTCTCGTCTTCCATATATAAACCGGAAAGGCGCTTAGTTCTTACATCAGGATCTTTGGAACGTGGTTGACCACCGCCCATGATACATCCACCTGGACATCCCATCACTTCTATGAAATGATAAGGTGATTCTCCTTTTTTGATCTGTTCCACGAGCTTATGTGCACCTGCAAGTCCGCTTGTCACAGCTATACGAGCAGTCACTCCTTCGAGGAATTTATATTCAGGTAGCGTATCCTTAAAAGTCACTTGAGCTTCTTTCACTTGATCGAGTCCGACGATAGGAGTAACATGCAAATTTTCAAATGGTAATTCTCTTCCTGTCACAAGTTCATAGACTGTTCTCAGTGCAGCTTCCATGACACCACCGGTGAGACCGAAAATATCTGCTGCTCCAGTAGACATACCCAGTGGATTGTCAAATTCCTCATCAGGCAGCGAATTAAAATCTATTCCCGAAGCTTTTATCATATTGCCGAGTTCCCTGGTAGTAAGTACAGCATCCACATTTGGACATCCTCTATTTTGCATTTCTTCTCGCTCTATCTCGAATTTCTTGGCTGTACATGGCATAACGGATACAACGAACATATTCTCTGGCTTCAAATTGATGTTATCCGCATAGTAGCTTTTTGCGACAGCACCAAGCATGGTGTGTGGTGATTTGCATGTAGATAAATGCTGAAGCTGGTCAGGATACTGGTGTTCCACATATTTGATCCAACCAGGGCTACAACTTGTCAACATAGGTAGTACCGCTCCCTTGCCCGTTAGAGCATCTTTCAGCCTATGCAGTAATTCCGTACCCTCTTCAATTATGGTAAGATCTGCTGCAAAATCTGTATCAAATACATCATCGAATCCAAGTCTGCGTAAGGCGGCTGCAAGCTTTCCTGTGACACGTACACCAGGTTCCAGACCAAATTCCTCTCCTATTGCAACTCGGACAGCTGGTGCAATCTGCACAACTGTGCGCAACGAAGGATTATCCAATGCATTCCAAACTTTTTGTGTCGAGTCAGTCTCGTGCAAAGCTCCAACTGGACATACCACCGTGCATTGTCCACAGTATGCGCAATTAATCGATCCTATTGGCAATCCCATAGCGGGTGAAATCTCTGTATCAAAGCCACGATTTTGTGGTGCCAATACGCATGTCTCTTGAATATTGCCACAAGCAGTTACACAGCGACGGCAAAGGATGCATTTAGACATATCGCGAGTTATGGAAACTGAAGCATCAGAGTGATGTTGCGAGCGTTTTCCTTCAAAATGCGATGTTTCTACACCCAATAGTCTGCCCAGAGCCTGAAATTCACACGTTAAATTGCGTGAACAACTAGTACAATCCTGCGAATGATCAGACAGCATTAGCTCATATAGTACCTTGCGGTATTCCCTAACTTTCTTAGTGTTTGTATGAACCACCATGCCAGGCTGCACTTTTGTCATGCACGATGCCTGCAGATTTTTAGCACCATCCACCTCTACTACACAGATGCGGCAAGCACCCATTTGATGGATGTTCTTCAAATAACACAAGCTGGGGATGTTGATATGATTGCGCTGTGCAGCCTCAATAATGGTTATATTCTCATCCACTTGGAGAGGTTGATCATTTATAGTAATATTAATCATTTATCTCTACCTCCTTTCACAATGGAGACATCTCATAGCTTCAGCCATGGCCGTAATTTTATGGTAACCAAGTATAACTTCGTCGAAGGAATTCCTGCGTTTCTCAATATCCAGCATATCAAGAGGATATCGAGGCAATTCAGTGATTTCATCGTCGTCGTAATTCGGATTTATATCGATTTTTACGCCCTTATTGAGCACACCCTTACCACCGAGATATTTATCTATGGCAATGGCAGCTTTTTTGCCGTCTGCTATAGCACGAATCACAGTATCTGGTCCACGCACTATATCGCCACCCGCAAAAACACCTTCTATAGTCGTCATCATTGTGTCTTCATCTATAGTGAACGTACCCCATTTTGTACGACCAATATCCTTAGCAGGTATGAACGGTAAATCTGCATATTGGCTGATGGCTGGTATCACCATATCTGCCTCGATAGTAAACAATGGTTCAACTGATGGAACGGATTTTCGGCGACCGTTTGCATCAAATTCACCGAGGACCATCTTTTGACATTCGATGCCGCTGACGTTGCCTTTACCGTCGTCGATGAAGCGCATAGGTTGGATGAGTTCTACAATCTCTACTCCTTCTTCAACCGCTTCAGCAATTTCCGATTCGTATGCAGGCATCATATTTCTAGTACGGCGATAAACAATGGTTACTTTTTTCGCTCCTAGGCGAAGTGCAGTGCGGGAAGAGTCAATAGCAGTGTTACCACCACCTATTACAACTACGTGTTCACCGATCTTCAATGGTTGCTTTAGATTGACCTGTTTTAAAAAGTCGATCCCGTATATGACCCCTTTCAAGTCCTCTCCTGGAATGCCAGCACGCTGTGGAAGCTGTGCACCTGTAGCGATGAATATGGCATCGCTCTTTTCACGAATGGAATCAAACAAAACATCTTTGCCTATGGAAGTCCCGAGATGTATGTTTACACCTTCCTTTTTGATGAGTTCAATTTCATGCTCAAGGACCTTTTTAGGTAAGCGATATTCAGGAATACCGTAAGCAAGTACTCCACCTGCCACGTTTTCAGCTTCATATATATTTACATCATAACCTATGCGTGCCAGATAATGTCCGCAGGTTAGCCCGGCAGCACCTGCTCCTATGATGCTCACGATCTTGCCATTCTTTGGATACACTATCCCCTCTTTAAACACTCCCTCACTTTTATGTGCGTAATCAGAAACAAAGCGTTTTAAATCGCAAATTGCGATAGATTCGTCTATGCTTCCGCGGCGGCATTTACTTTCACATGGACGTGTACAAATGCGTCCACAAACTGATGGAAGTGGATTTTCCTGCATTATGAGATTGTAAGCGTCAACAAATCGACCCTGTGCGATGAGTGCTGTGTAACCTGGTACGTTTATATGAGCTGGACAAGTGTTTTCGCAAGGCGATACAAATAGACTGCTGCAAACACCGGCATGGCAAGTTTTATAGCGGATATGCTCATCAAATTCGTTGCGGAAATTTTTGATAGCACTCAGCACCGGATTTGGAGCCGTCTGTCCAAGTCCACATATAGCTGTCTCGCGAATGCTCTCACCAAGCAGTTCTAAAAGTTCTACGTCGCCTTCCTCGCCTTGTCCCTGGGTAATACGAGTTAAGATCTCAAGCATACGCTTAGTTCCCAACCTGCATGGTACGCACTGTCCACATGATTCATCTTGTATAAAATCCATAAAAAATCGTGCGGTATCTACCATACAAGTATCTTCGTTCATGACAATTAAACCACCTGAACCCATTATAGCTCCAAGTTCCTTGATAGTAGCGTAATCTGTAGGTGTATTGAGGTTTTCTCGGGTTATGCAACCTCCAGATGGACCGCCTATCTGAGCAGCTTTGAACTGTTTCTTGCCAGCAGTTCCTCCTCCTATATCGAAAAGAATTTCACCTAAAGGAATGCCTATTGGCACTTCCACAATGCCAGTGTTGACGATATCCCCTGCAAGTGCAAACACTTTTGTACCTTTGCTGGTTTTGGAGCCATAACCTGAATACCATGATGCACCTTTGTATATTATGGCTGGTATATTTGCGAGCGTCTCCACATTATTGATGATGGTTGGTCTATCGAAAAGCCCTCTTTGGAATGGGAAAGGTGGCTTCTGCCTTGGTTCTCCTCTACGACCTTCTATAGAATTCATAAGTGCTGTTTCTTCTCCACAGACGAAAGCTCCTGCACCTATGCGTATATCCAAATCAAATCCAAATCCAGTGCCAAACAGGTTATCGCCTAAAAGACCATATTCTCGAGCCTGGTCTATTGCACGTTTAAGCCTCTCAACAGCTAAAGGATATTCAGCGCGAATATACACATAACCTAAATGTGCGCCGATTGCAAAGCCACCCAGAATGAGCCCCTCTATTACCGAATGAGGATCTCCTTCTAAGATGCTTCTATCCATAAATGCGCCAGGATCACCCTCATCAGCATTACATACGATATATTTCACATCCCCAGGAGCTTTTAAACCAGCTTCCCATTTGATACCAGTTGGAAAACCACCGCCACCGCGCCCCATCAATCCGGATTGCTTCACTTCGCTTACAATGTCAGCGGGAGTCTTCTGTGTCAACGATTTTGCTGCTGCCATATAACCATCTCGTGCGATATAAGCATCAATAGAAGCATGCTCCATTTGCCCACAATTGCGCAAAGCTATTTTTACCTGCTTTTTAAAGAAAGCAATGTCAGCGATCTTTGGAACATAAGTATTTAGAGTCTTATCAAAGAACGTATACTCTTCAATAATCTTGTCTTTGCAAAGATGCATATCGATTATCTTTCGCACCTTCTCAGGGGTAAGCTTTGTATAAAATACTCCTTCTGGCTCAATGAGCATGACAGGTCCCACTGCACATGTACCCATACAGCCTGTTTCTATAACAAGCACTTGGTCGGCTAGCTTAAAATCTTCCAATGCTTCATTTACAGCTTTTTCTATCTCCCCACATCCTGAGGATACACAACCAGCACCACCACATACTAAAATATGATGCTTTCGACTAGCGAGTTTCTCTTCATATTCCTGTTTTATCTGTTCCAAATCAACAATTGAATTAATCTTCATATATAACACCTCAATTTCATTCCAATCTTTTTAATACTTGATCAGAATTGAATCAATCTTATTGACATTTACCTGCTTATATACCTGATCATCGATCATCATAGCAGGTGCAAGACCGCATGAGCCGATGCAACGGGCTATCTCCAATGTAAAACGACCATCTTCAGTCGTTTGACCTATATCCACACCTAATTTCTGTTGCAGATGCTCAATCACACGCTTACCGCCACGCACATAACATGCTGTTCCAAGACATACCCGTATTGTATGTTCACCCTTAGGAACTGTGGAGAAAAATGAATAGAAAGAAACGACACCAGAGACTTCAGAAAGTGGTATGCCCATATTTTTTGCAATGAATTCCTGAAGCTCAAGTGGCAGATACCCATAGATCTCCTGGGATAAGTGTAATACCTGGATGAGGCTTCCTGGCTTATCTTTATACAGATCTATGACATTTGCAATCTTGTCATAAGCCTGTTCTTTATCATCTCCAACGCACTCGCAATTTTGTTTTTCAATGCTCATTATACTCCTCCTTTAATTAGATTCGTTAATATTATAACATTATGGAAAAAGATTTCAAGCTAAATATTATTGGTCTTTATTTAAAATCAAATCCCAAATAAATCAGACACATCCTCATCATCGATGATCCTCTTTGACTTTTTATTTGCATTTAATAACATGCTATTCATCTTTTCTTCAACAGATTTCTTCAGCAATACCTCAAAATCGATATCCCTTAGTTTAAAGAACAATGTAGGGTCTTCATCAAACCTGGCTCCAATTCCATAGAGTACAGCAGCAACGTGTTTGCACATGTAGGCAACATCGGGGCACGAACAATTAAATTTTATCTCCTTTGGACTTGGAAATAAACCATTATCTTTAGATGTAAAAACTTCTCCAAGAGCCTTAGGAAACTTTCCTTCAACAAGCTCCTCGATTCCATTTATCTTATTGCTGCATTTTGAAATAATATCCTCCCATTTGGCTTTTGAAATTGGCTTAAAGTCTATACTTATTTTATACACGCTGCTACCTTGCACTAAGGCACTTACTTTACAAGTCTCGATTTGAAGATCAAGGACAAATCCATTTTTAACATAGCTGCGCCCTCTCCCTATCCTGTTAGAATAATCGGCATAGCCTTCAAGATTTTTATCCCATGCAATCCCCCACCAAGTCTTAGCGACCTTATTCCCTTCGATAATAACAGGGCTTATATTTGGGTTCTTCTTTCTCAATTTTTCAATCTGCTTCTTAGCTTTTTCCTTCTTCTCTCCTACTGAAACATATTCAGGATATTGAAATCCCCACATAATATATCACCTCACTTTAAGCTAAATAGATCCATTAGCTCTTTATTGCTCATCTCTGTTATCCAGCTTTCCCCTGATGCTTCAATGATATCTCCGGATAATTTTAATTTATCTTCGATCATAGCGTCTATCTTTTCTTCAATAGTGCCTTTTGTTATCATCTTGTGGACCATTACATTTTTTGTCTGTCCAATACGAAAAGCACGGTCGGTAGCTTGATTTTCAACAGCAGGATTCCACCATCTATCGAAATGTATGACGTGATTTGCAGCAGTTAAGTTAAGACCAACTCCACCTGCTTTAAGTGATAATACCATAAACGGTACATATTCTTCACCATTGAACTGGTCTACAATCTCAGGTCTCTTGGATATTTTTGTCTGACCATGCAAAATAAGACCCTTTTGATTGAATATGGTCTCAAGATAATCTGCAATTGGCTGAGTCATCTCTCTAAACTGAGTAAATACCAAGACCCTTTCCCGCTTTTCATAAATGGTTCCGCAAACTTCAGACAGCATTTCAAATTTTCCGCTTAAATCCGGTTTGTATTCTGAAAGCCCTAAATATTGATCAGGGTGGTTGCAGATTTGCTTAAATTTCATAATGCTTGCTAAAATCAATCCTTTTCTTTCGATTCCTTCAGCAGATTCAAGTTTACTTTCGATCTCTTTTACAAGGGTTTTATAGAGCACAATTTGCTTCTTCGATAAAGTGGTATATACTTTTATTTCAAGCTTATCAGGCAAATCTGAAATGATGGATTTATCTGTCTTAAGCCTTCGCATTATAAATGGATTTACAACATCTCTTAATTTTGAATAATTCTCGTTTTCTCTCAACCTTTTAGCAAATAGAGAAAATTCCTTAGATGTTCCTAAAAGCCCTTTGTTTAAAAAATCAAATAGTGACCATAAATCAGTAAGCCTATTCTCAATAGGAGTTCCAGTCATTGCAATTTTAAAAGATCCATCTATAGCTTTTATCGCTCTTGTCTGCTTAGTAGTAGGATTTTTAATCGCTTGAGCTTCGTCTACTATTATTAAATTCCATTTGTGATCTTTTAGCTCCTCTATCCTTGAAGCCATGCCATAAGTGGTTATGAAAAGATTCACATCGTCTGTTATTTCTCTATTCTTCGAATGGAGCACAGTGTATTTTATTTTAGGTGCGAATTTTTCGATTTCATTTTCCCAATTGCCGATTAATGAAGCTGGGATTACTAAGAGTGCTTTAAAATTACCATTTTCTCTTAAATATTCTAAAAGAGCGAGGATTTGAATCGTCTTTCCTAAACCCATGTCATCTGCCAATAGAGCACCAAAATTGAGATTCTGCATAGTGTATAGCCAGTTAAATCCAACTTTTTGATAATTTCTAAGATCTCCTCTAAAATCATCTCCTAAATTCACAGCATCTACTTCTTTAAAATCTTTTAATCTATTTTTAATTGATCTTAGCCATTCTCCATTGGATACTCCTACATCGATTTTATCATCTTTAATCCCTAAAACTTCATCGGTACCCAGCTCCATCCTCATAGCATCAGCTAAAGTCAGTTCACCTAATTCAGCTATCTCATCTGCCTTTTCATAAGCAGCGAGAAGTGCTTTAAGCTTCTCATGATCCACTTCCACCCATTTTCCTT
>JGI20166J26741_10087781_pt1 | contig 17375 bp, 10 predicted proteins | sample TergutCu122P5_FD_26741 | JGI IMG/M metagenome (IMG submission 26741)
CCTCCAATTATGATTATAAATAGGATACATGAAACTCAAAATCTTCTGTCGCTGTAGCTTGTTTCCTTCCTGGTCGGGCTAAGGACTTATCAGCACCCCTCTTTAGCCTATTCAATTTCGTATGAAGCATGATAGTGGTCAAGAAATACAACAGCCATTCACGTAGGGGGGTGGGGGCAGTCTTCTTCTCAGCCATCAGTTGTCACTTGGCAGTAGTAAGAAAAACTTTCTATCCCGAGCAGTCAAAGCAGTGCAGTGTTGTCATGTGGTTCAATTCAACCAAGGGAACTTGGCAACGCTTGTGGGTTTGACTCTGTACCACGCGTCCATAACAGCCGAAAAACAGGCTACTACACCTGGTCATTTCACACTCCATCCTCTTGCATAAAGTCATTGTGGTAGAGTTTCCCTCAACTTTCAAGAGAAAAGGAACAGGATTTAATATCAAGTTTAAAAATATGTAAAGATATATCTCAATCCCCCCACCATAAGCTTCATGATTTTGTGCTAAATTAAGCACAATAATACTTTACCATATACTTTTAAAAGTTCCTACCACAACACTTATCATGCGCCGTGGATTATTTAACGACTCTATATGAGATTCAGGTGAAATGTAAAATGGGGTAAGACATGAGCATAAAAGAAGGGCGGATTTGTGGTTTCGGCGTTTGCCTATATTTGGGATGTGTTCAAGTCTGAATCTCAGTTTCGAGAATGACTGTCGTAACCAATGATTTTCGTGATTTTCCTTATTCTCTTCTGTAAAATGTTTCGACAGAAGCTCAAAACAGACTACGGCAATTTCTTTTCAGGTCCCACCATCACACCATTCTCGCTGAAGAATTTATTACTTACACAGTTCATGAAACGTCGTTAAATAAACATATAAATAAATGATGCAGTAGACTGCAGTATTTTTGGACTAACACTGTGTTGACTGGTAAATGAAAACCAAGGTTTGGAGTAACATTTACCCTGATAATGTAGGTAAAATTTTCCTTCAAAACTTTGTAGCCTATCTACCAAACTACATGGCGTCACGTCCAAGAAAATAGAGTAATATTCATGCTTACCGCCATGATAATCTCAAATCTTAAAAACAATAATGGGGAAGTATATGCAAAGAAAGGTTGTTACGTACAGAAGCTGCTTTCATATTCTTTCCTTTCCGGCCAAGTATACCAGCGGCGGGGTAAGGGAACAGTGCGTGAGACAAAACTAAACATATTTCATTTAAAATCTTGTTCCCATATCTGAACTAAGCTGTCTGTACAGATTAAATACGCATGTAATTAAAATATTAGAAACGATTTTATTATAACTAGCGTCATTGAGTATAACATCCTTGTGAAACTAGTAGCTGATACATCGAGTCCTTTGGAATCTAATGCTATGTCGGGGTGAATGGTTCCCGACGTTTCGAAGGGTCATGGTACATCACCTTCCAGGAGAATTGAATTCTCATTCTGCAGTTTATGAAACCCAAAGATTATTTCCATTTTTTGTCCCAAGGCGAACTACATAAATCTCACCATCTCTTTTAATGGGGAAGAAAAATACGAGTATATGTATAGACGTATAAAAATTCCGCATTAATATAACTTGTGATTACATTTTATGGTAGATACAGGAAGCGTGTTTTGAAACATATCAAACCTTGTACTCCATATAATTCACACTAAGAATTTTTCACGTTTTTAAAGAGTAATGTTGTAATTAATTTTCTTTTTCATACACAACTTGTATTAATCTGAAAATGGTTCAGAAACGAGACCAAACACATAGCCGATGTAAACTGTTTGAGCTATATGATATTTATTCATTTATTGAATATTTATTAACACGTTCACAAGAACCTGCTATTTGTCCTAATCTTGAGCCAGCTGACCAAGTCTGCAGCTTTCCATTCTGTTTAAGCAAGATAAATTATGCAGTTTTCTAATAAATTCAGGCAAAATAATAATTTATTAAATCGATTAAGTTTAAATTGTCCTTGTGCACATGATGGAGCGGAGATGAAGCTCCATTAGTTCTTAACGTCGGCACTACTTATAGGGAAGCGAACAGCTTCATGTCCCGACCACTTTAACTCCGAAGAAAGTGGGCCCGTTGTATACTGAATACGAGCTGAGAAGGGTTTGGAACTCCCTGAGAATGATACAAATATATCGAGACATGAAGGAGAGATTACAATATAAATATTGTTAAAATATTATATATATCGTGCATTGTTGTTTGAAGTAAAAACTATATACAAGATGCACGATACATACATAGCATTGTAGTAAAACGTGTCTAGTTACTATAGGAGGCGGGATATTCAGACGTTACCGTGACTAGGTTACGGTATGGACGACCGAAAAATGTTGTTCTATTTGACAGCTGATTCTTTTCTTTATCACAGTGCCCAAATCAGCTACATCGAAGCATGTAAGAGTGATTATAATATAAATATTGTTAAAATAATATATATATATGTTGTGCATTGTTGGATGATATAAAAACGTTTTATTCTGTTACGTAGTCGCCCAAAATGGCAATTCTTGGGTCCAGTTGTGAAGTAATCGCACAGATAACACCCCGCACTAAAGAATGTACCAGTAATTTAGGTACGCGTGATGTTACACACGGTCGCGGATTTGGTAAAAAATTAATGGGAATGAAGGGTCTCTGATTTCGGCACTGTAACTTGGCAAACAAGTACCAATATTTCGGAAGACAGAAGCAATTTTCTACCGTAAATATGGTGAGAGCAGGTTGCTTCGAAATATTGGTACCATCTTATACGCTGTACGACGTCACTTTGCAGAAGACCGTAATCATCATAAGTCCACTAACACCTTAAAAATCTTAAATATATAACACGAGCTGGAAACACGAGAATTTTGTAAAACTTTTCATTCGAAAATCCTGAAGGAAAGAAACAGTTTGGTTAGCCACAGGGGTAGATGGGAGGATAATTTTAAATGGTTTTTACAAATTAAAATGGGAGGATATGAATTGGATTCAAATGGTTCAGAATACGCCCCAGTTATATTCCATAAAAGGTAGGAAACAAATGGGTGACTGTAAGGGTTTATAACACTCTCTTCCGTGGAATAAATTATTTGGCAAAACGAAATAAAAATGTAACAATACTGGCAACGTACGTGTAAAGTAACATTGAGGCGCGTTCATTTAATCATTGTTGTAGTGTAAAAGCAATAAGTATTACATATTTTGAGCGTGTATTTTTAGAATTAGATACCCAGCATGAAATACGCATGCTCCATATTGCTATTTGTGGCCTGCTCGGTTCTACAAAACTTTACCACTTTTCGAAAAGAGGTGATTGAACATTTTTTATTTTATTTTTTTAAATTTTCTCTACAACTTTTTCGAAACATTTCTAGTTTTAATAAGAACTGAGGGAGATATGGTCTTCGTGTAAAGTGCCCGTTATTCTTGTCAGATTTTAATGAAACTTGAAAAATAATCAAATATCAAATTTTATGAAAATCTGTCCTGTGGGAACCGAGATGTTCCATGCGGATAGACGGAGGAACGAACGGACAGACAGAGAGACTTGACGAAGATAACAGTCGTTCTTCGCAATTTTGAGAACGCGCCTAGAAATTACAGATCTCACTGCTTTGTAATTTTCTTTCTGCTGTTATATCTTTTCTGCTTTTCACATGTTTTCTCTTTTCTCTGCACTTCCAAACCACTTGAATTCATCGATGTCATATTCATATAAATGTGGGCATATTTGGAAAATGGATTAAACCGCCTGCTTCGGGGTGTAGATTAATAATTAATTAACTCCATGAAACAGAATCATTCTTTATAAGCTAGCAGTCGCTCAACTCTTCAAGAAAGTAAGAACCTTTTTATAGAGACTTGAGGGTCATTACCGCTTTTACAACACCCATTTCCTAATTCCTATTTTAAACCACACATATTCAGAATCTGCTTAACTTGCTTTAAGATCTATTTCCACTTATTCTCCTATCAAAGCCCAAATTTTCGTAGAATTAATAAAATATTGTTTTTATTCGAAAGCTGCAATTTCAAATCTTATCCTCAATATCAGCAATTTTGTATGACTTTTGTCTTAGTTTTTGCAGAACCTCCAGACACCAGGTTTAACTTCAACAGTCCTCGGCTGGTAATTTATACATCCTTTCCTGTTCATCTTTCAAAAGCAATCCTTCCATTTTTGTGTTTTTATAGCGGCTTAGAGCCTGGTGATAAAATGACTTGTCTCATACCTTTCCGAACAGGAAGCACATGAAGAACTTAACATTCGGACTTAATCCAAGTCTTTGTTCAACCACTCAGTGTCTAGGCTTTACTATTTGTACTACCCGCTTTAACAATAAGAAAATCCGCATTTTGCTCTCTCGGAGTGTGTTTGTGTGGTTGTTAATATTCTCAAAATAAATTTCCTTACCCCATACACAGCTAATTGCTCGGTCTTTAGAGTAAAGAGGCCCCTAGGCTGTCAGTATTACTGCAAAATATTATTGCCTTTAATTAATATTGCGCAACGTTTCTCCCTAGATGACTCAGTATTATTGTGCAATATTTTATTTTGCTCTTGGGTCAGGACGAGAAAATATGTTGAGTGATACTGATGCTGCTTGTGTGGCCATTGCTTTAGCACTGTGTTTAATAAAAGAAAAGAATCGATACTGGATCAAAGAGTGGTACGAAGACCACAATACACATACGAACGTCTCATGACAGACTTAATTTTGCAGTGAGCCAAAAAACTACAATTTTTTTTGTCCGATTCGACCCTCCATTATTTGACGGGACACTCAAGAGAGTTATCCCTACGATCGCTAAAGAAACACTATCACACGAGAAGAGTCGCTTTCAGTCAGCACGTATTCATTACGCTACGCTATTTGGCCACTGGAAACAATGTGGAAGACCTGAAATTACTAAAGGTTACGTCTCAATCAACTGGAATTATTGTGCTGGAGACGTGTTTACTTCTCAACAGACGGACGGCAACTGAGTGAATATTGAGAAGTATTGTCTATAGACCATTCAATACATTGTGCAACCCTTCATTGTTACCCATAGCCGGTCAATAGTATTGTGCAATAATTATTGCGCAATATTATTGACCGTCTAGGCACAACCAAACTGTGTGCATGTGAGTTTCTCACAGCAGTGGTTTTCCTCTTCAGTGTCAAGCAGCTAAGAAGAGTGTGAATATTCTTGGACATCTTGAGCCTGGAGAAGAAGGCACTAGGAAGTTTCGAAACGCTGGTATCTGTTAACTAATAAACACGGCGTAACTTAACAGAAGATTTGAATCTTCAACAATAATAGTGTTCATTGTCACCTACGTCTTAAATTCTTTATATAACTTAGATACATTTTAGTTTTCGATGACAAACAAATTTCATTTCCATGCAGGGACGTACCTACTACACCTAATGGAAATATATAAAGTTTCTCTTTTAAGAGAAAATAATAACAATAATAATTCGTGTAATAATACATTTTATATAACAGAATGTGCAGAATTAAATTTTTTTATAATTGCGCTGCTTGCTGATAGTTAACAGCTTTTGTACTTGTTTCCCATTTTCACGAAAACATAAACGTTTGTAAGCAGTTTAAACTTTTCAAAATATTCTCTTTTGAAATAGGTCGCCGTGTAGTCTAGTAGATTTGTGTTATCCTGTTGGTGCTATAAAATGGCTGAAGCTGGATTTGTGAAAACTGAAAATGGACACGTTTCGGTACCAAAAGAGACGACAAAGTGTGTACACGAATTTCACTTTAAATGTGCAATGCACAAAGTGGCTGTCAGATACATACAGCTTCTTAAGCAGACAGCCCCCTCTTGAATGCATACAGACGAAGTTCTAAATGTGGAAGTTTTCGATATTCCCAGAATGATAGACACGACAGTTGTGCGATTTCATCACTATCGAGGCTTGCCAAACACAGCAACATGGTAGCCTGAAGCTAGTCAATTTGGCGAATTTTCTAGCAGAAATTTACAAAGTACAATCTTGTTTATATATTGATAAGCCTGTTCCAGCAATTTTCTTTTTGTTAATGGAAGAGTGGCCAAATAAAAGAAAAGCAATTGTTTGAATGTATATACACAAAAATACTAGTGGTTTCTGGCACGAAAATTTTGTAAATTTTAATTATTTTTTGATACTGGTTGTTATAATACGAACAAAAAACTCAGATTTTCCAACTAAAATATTGGAAGTTTTTATTAGGCTGTTCGCAAATTTGCGAGAAGTGAATATTAGCTTCGTCATGTCTGCCCCTTTATCTGTATCTGTCCATCCTTCCGTCGGTCCGCATGAAAAACTCGCCTTCCACTGGCGGGATAATCGTGACTTTTTCTGCTGGGGGTTTTATTAAAATCAGTCGATAAAATTTGTTTGATTCAAATCGGACAAAATACCAGGCACTTTACACGACGATGTAGGTACCTTTACAATAATATCTCTCTGAATTCTAATGGAGATTCAAAGAGACTCAAACAAATGTTGTAAGAAAATGACAATACAAAATTAACTACAAATACATTTTTCCCCAAAATCGTGTTTTTGCTAAATAATTACGAAAAATACAACAGAGCCAAAGATACTATAAATCCGATATGAGATATCCCGTTGCGTCTGAGTAAAGTAAATTAAAAAAGGTAGTAGACTTTCAATCAAACCTCTTTTGTATAATAATTTTAATGTATAAGATAGCACACTTAGAAATTACAAGCGTGGTTCTAATATGGTTGTGGATGAAGGTATTATTTATTTACGAAATTGATCTCCGAGAACAATATGGTGTTAAGAAGATTCCACTTGCATGCCGGTTGAGAATTAAGACAAACATAGGTAGAATAAAAAAATATTTAGCACTCATTGCGTTCTGGTGGGTGGAACTTTGATTCAAGATGCAGTTTGCGTGGAGGGTAATTAAGGCCAAATGAAGTCACAATATTTAATACATATTGTGTATCTGGTTGTAATCACACAACTACACGACACCACATAATATCGACAGAAATTTGTTATAGTGCGATGTAATAATTATTGCCACAGGCTTCGTGTAGAGACGTCGTTTTCTGTGCATTTATCGATTTTATTACAATTTACGCCATGTATAATAAAAGAAAATGTGCGAACATAGTATTTAACGTTTATTGCTAATATCTAGATATACGAAAACTGATGTGTGTAAAGATTATAGATATACATACGAATATATTGATTCTAATTCAGGAGATACAAAATATTTTGTCGATCTCAAATTTTTATATTGTGTGGGACAGAAATATTTAAAAAATGACAACCCACACAGAAGTAAAATAAGTTTCAGAAGAAATAACAACCTAATTTATAATAGTAATAACATTCTCAAATATATGTGTAAACTGTGTGCGACCCCACTGGAATAAATGATACGAACATAAGTGAAGATTTCAGGATGCAAAGACAAGGAAGCGCCTCAATGTTAAATTTAGCCTATTTTATTTTCCTCATTGTTCCAAGCTTTAAAAGTTGATAATTGTCTCTCGCGCAGTATTAACAAGCACCTTTTCTTTCTTTCAATAATGCTACAGCAGTTTTATTACAATTTCAAAAATCACTGACGTAATTTGGAAAATAAAATGCTCAGAATAATTTATCGACGAAAGGTTGGCCATCTAGCTTCAGTCTACTTCTCCTTCCATCTTTGAATATAAGAACTCGAGAAATGCGGAATGGATTTTCATGAAATTCTGAAGAATTGAAATAACGTTTGTTAAAAAAAATCCAGTTTTAAATAAAATCAGACAAAATAATGTACGCTCTAGGTGAAAACTTGGAGGAGTTCCTACCTGCATCTTTCAGGTATTTTATTAAAAAAAAATTATTGGAGGGAATAATATTTCCATCAATACTCTAGGAATAATGAAGGGCACGTTGATTTTCAGTATACTTTCCCTAAAGTTTTATGATGTTCAAGAGACTTAAACAAGGGAAGCGGATACGTTAGAATACATTAAGCTATGCATACTTTTCCTTACTTTTATTGTACTTTCTAAATTTAGTGTAGTGCATATTGTGTAATTTTGTCATGATAAGTGGAGCTTATATACAAGTCCTGATTATTATTATTATTATTATTATTATCGTCATCATCATCATCACCATAATCACTGTCATTATGCATATTCTTGTGTTGTTGTTGTTTTGTCATTGTTGTATTCACTGACTAGACACCTAGACGACTAGGATTTGATTTCCAACAATGTAACTCTGTTTCATTTGACGCCCCAACGTCCAGCCCATCAAAGAAGCCTGTGGGCTTCTATGTAACCAATTCTGGGTATAGAGTGGCTGAGTCATTTGCTTACACGTCTTTCTGGTGACGAGGTAAAGACCCTCTACTGCTACATCAGAAGTGTCCGCAGGGCATGGTGCTTAATTACAGACAAGAACAACTTTACCTTATTACCGTCTTCTTATATTACTACAATATATCGCCTGGCTTATGTTACCTTCACTATTGGACACATTTTCTAAGCGTATAAGGGCAAAAATTTGTCAAAAATATATTAAGTTTAGTTCCTACCTTGCAGAAAGGCCGAAGTCCCCGTTAGAGTCTATCCACTTAATTTCTATTTAATATTATATGTACAGTGCATTGTCTGGAAACTAATTCAGTTAATTTCGTTTGTTAGATCTGGGATTCTCACGTCGGTGACTGTGCAGAATACTATCGTCTAGGATGTCACTCCCTATGAAATTCACCGACGCGGAAAAAACAGAAGTTAAGGCGACGGGGAAACGACACGATTGTACTAGCGAATCATTGGGAATCGGCTGCACGAAGATGGAAGAGATTAAAATAATTAGGTAAAAGAGAAGAAAAGCTGAGTTGAGGCAACGGGTGAGAAAAATTTTCGGTGTCGACAGATTTGTCCGAAACGTTAGAAGGTGACACAACGCACGAGACATTACTGTGTATGGAAATAATTTTGTCTCGTTCTGATAGACACATATGAAAAATGCGGAGTTTTTTAAATGTTAGAATGTTTGACATTAATTACCATTGTACGTTAAGAGTTTACATTATATCACATTCAAATCTGAATTCTTCCGTCTGCGGTCTCCTACTTTAGTGGCAGCATATTTAGCGCAAACTGTCGATAGTGATATTGGCTGCCCTGTGTATATGGGCGGAGCTCTGGCAGCAGACGACAACTGGCGCCACGCGCGATCGAGTATAAACTCACCACCTCGAGCTACGCGCATGCGGCCTGCACAGTACATATAAATATGGATCGACTAAGTAGATTCCTATGCAGCACGCATAGAACATTGCCTTTTCGCATGTAATAAAAGTGGCGTGAAAGCTCAGCATCTCCCTTTTATTGTGTCTCAGTCACAGTAACAACAAGAATGCAAATCACAAGAAGTTCTGAGCGGAACTCGAAGCTTACATTCCTACACTACAAATTAATAATAATAATAATAATAATAATAATAATAATAATAATAATCGAAGATTTTAAAAAGTCGTTATCAGTGTTTCAAAGAAGTGTAGCGCAGAAGTCTTCGTGGGCTATTTGACCTTGACGATGGCGGCACTACGCTCCTGCGAAACGCCGAAACTGCTTGATCCTGGAGGAGGGGATAGTATGTTTTTCCGAAACGCTGGTGATAGTTGCCAAATCGAGACACGGAAACATTCCAGGAGACTTGAATATATTTCAACACAGGCATAAGAAAGATGATAGCATGGTAGTGTTAGAAGTGGCTTGAAAATTAGTCGGTATATCTGCATCTGTTCAGCGAATAGGTTACGGGATGGATGAAAGACGAAAGTGGACTTGACTCAAAGCAGCGACAGGAATCTTTTTTACTGCATCAAAACAGCTGTCTGGCCTACCACATCCAATGGGTATCGAAGGCTTTATCACTGGAGATTCAGTGACCGAGGAATGAATCTGATCTTTAATTTCGTTCTAGAGCTAAAATTAAGGAGGCGTGGAGCTATACCGCCATTCAGCCTAAATGTTCATGTTGTGGTGCCTGAGCACAGGCAGAACTTTATTTGACGTGGCTTTTATGACTGTGGTAATGAACTTATGGGTAGCATAGAAGGCGAATGGTAGTATGATTAACAGAGAGGTAACTCTAATGACTCTGATCCATGGAGTTTTTGAGATGCTGGGTGTTCTGCAGTCTTGCATATTCAACATCACGTACAGATTATCCTTGCGGTAATCGAAAGTTGAGGCGTATGTAGGGCAAGGGGGACGGTTTCATTGTACGTAGTATTTGATTTGACTCTATTTTGCCCACGGATTGGACATATACGATGTATCGTTTCCAAAGTGTTCGGAGTTGAATGCAACTCCTTCTTGTACAGAATAGTTCTTTAAAGTGGGATTGCGAAGAGCAGAACGGAAGAAAATATGGCTGCAATGCTGATTTCCGCGTTAAAGGGATACTTTCCGTACGTGTCGAATAGGGCCAGTGTTTGTCTAGCTGCGTAGCGCTGTGGTCTACATTTAACCAACAGAATGGAACGGACCCATAACAACACGTTTTGTTGAAGTTTCAGTTCATGTTTCTTCCCACACGACCATTGGTTGGGACATAATACTGAAAACAGAGTTAAACAATTTCACTAATACTTTTGACTCGGTTAAAATGACCTACATTCAGTGGTACCAACCAATTCCCCATTAGGCACGTTTTTTCAGCCTTGCTTAATACGACATACATAAGAGCATCTACCTCGGATAAAACGACGTTGCCAATCATCCTTTCCAATATTGTCAAGAAGTAGACTATTCTTAGAATTCAACCACCCCTTCGTCCTTGATAGGGCAAATCCTCTACATTTAAGGTAGCTACATAAATTATAGGCCCGGAAAAAGAAAATTGTAACCATAATTCACTCTGTGATTTAAGTTGTCCCTACGTTTCTACTCCTGCAGTTAAGACGAGACTGGTAACGTGATAATATGGCGACAGTCACAAATAAAAGGAGGGTTTTGAGCGTCGAAGGAAAAGTTACAGTGATACGACAAATAGAAAGTTGAAAAATAAAGCTGACGTGTGTTGGGAATTTGGTCTTGTAAATTCAACGATCCAAACGATTTGGAAAAAAGAAATAAAAATAGATGGACAATAAAGTGACTTCGAAAGTCTGAACGAAGCGACGTCGATGAGACGCTGCCGAGGTGGTTTAAGCAAAGAGCGGTCCTCTTTTTGTAATAACTTTTGTTCTTCCTGAATTTTAATGTTAATTAACGTATTTGTACCGTAAACCTGTATGGATACTTACAATTACAGAAGATTAATCTTCATTATTTCTAAATTTTAATTGTAACTTGAATTTTAAATAGATCATAGCGTTAACATTAAGTAATTTGCCTGCAGGCCTGTAATTTGTACTGAAATATTTTTCCTTTACTTTTACCGCACACTTCTCTTACAGCGACACTCTTTTATAGCGATAAAATTTATTCCCTCCATTCGATAACGTTATAAGCGAATTCGTCCGTCTATCGAACTAAGAAATGAATTTAAGCTGATATGCTACCGACGGAATTTACGCTTGCCTTATACCAGGAAGTCCTAATTCGATAACTGGCCTGTCCATATTGGATATTTGGTGAAAAATTGGCACTAGAACAGAGTTTTCTCTAAGTGGTTCAGGTTTCCATTGTCATTATTCTACAACCAATGTTACATACTCACATTCATTTTCTATCATTGACGCTATTTAATCCTGGCATATAACAGCGTCCTTACATAAAACACCTCTCTCTGTCACTTTCTCTTTAGTGCACCTAAGTTTTTCATTGTCCACTTAAAATAACGGAGATGAAACGACATAAAACAAGTCTTTACGAGGCAGTCTGTAAGGCATATGTTTAAAATAAAGCAACGACATATAAATACTGCAATTAGGTTTCGCGTACATTATTGGTGGACTGCTGGATGGAAGTTTGTGTTCATCCGCCAGTCCTGCGACCGGCCACCTGAAGAAAAAAAAAATTTTCCTTTCTCACCTCGATCCTAGAGCAAATGTCGAGCTCTTACCTCAATTACACGTAGCAGTACCTCCTTTCATACAGGTCTGTAGCGTTAATAATTCACGGGCAATATTTTTCTCCTTGTCTTTCCTGCGCTGCACGACTAAAAAACGATTCACTTCCTATCACTTTAGGGTTAAGACACTGCGCTTCAAGTCCAAAGGTTGCACGTTTGATTTCCGATGTCGATGGTATCATAGGAATTTTTTATTGACTTAATTTTTCCGGCCGAACTATGGCCCTGATGTCAACTCTAACAGAAATGAGTACCAGGAACATTCCCTACGGGATTCAGGCGTCCGGTGGACAGAGCTGACACCCTTGCCACTTTCATGTGCCGATTGTCTGGGAATCTGGAACCCTCAGCCTCCTGGAACTCTCAAGACTTCTCCAGGCCTGTACAGGATTTGCTTGACCTTTTCCCTATCACTTTATCCTCTTCATATCCGAAACTCTCTCTAGCTTCTCAACTTAAAAGTCCGGGTTCGATAACAGGCCACTTCCTGTGGAGTGTGTGTAGAGGTTTTTATCCTTGAATTTTGGTTTCCGACTGTCAGTGTCACAACACGAGTTTTCCTTATTTATATTTAATTTATGAACTATCGGCGTTATATAATATTCAGCAATTGACAGCGTCTGTAAATAGAAACTTTCCCCTTGGTCTGTCTCCATTGTGCGTACCGTACAGAAGGAAGAGCGAGCGTTGCCTAGGAAAATTCAGAGCCGAAGATTTTCCGTTTTTCCTGAAATAAATGCAATATTTTCAATAACGCTCTCCCACCACCACCCACACCACCCTCATTTGACTTCGGGTTTAAAAGGTTTAGAAAGATTTCCCGACGATTCTTCTTTTTTAGCTATGAACGCGCGGGAGGAAAGAAGAAACAAATTTTGAAGTATACATTTCACGTACTCATCTCTATGAACATTTCAGTTAAAACACTCTGTTGTGTGTATCCAAGAAATGGATAAATAGAGATATCTTTTATGTTGAGTTACACAGGATGTGAAACATGCACTGCGCAGTTATTCAGAAGTTAGCAAGTGAAGAATGAATTTCTTAAGTAGAGAATTGCTGAATATTTCCGAAGAGGTAACTTACAAGAAAATGTAATATGTAGTAACAGCGATGTGAGACAGGGTAGCGTCATCAATATAGCATCTGGGCTATGGGCTGGACAGCTCAGGTTTCGAAATGGACAGGCGCATAGAAATTTTTTTTTTTCCCAAATCGCCCAGGCCATCTGTGAGGTCCACCCAAACCTCTTATTCAGTGGGTGCTGGGGTACTTCCTGAATGTAAAGCGGCCGGGGTCTGAAGTTAACCACTTCCCTCTATCCAGAGCAGATTCTAAGAATGACTGCAGCTATACTTTCACTCCCCCCTTTAAGCCTTATTGGCGTGGGCAGGAAAACTTCGCTGTTACCTTTTCTTTACTAAAAAAGTTTTGGTTACAGATATAGAAACATAATTGAAGAAAGTTAAATATGAGTAGTTCAGCAAGGGAAAGTACTGTAAATAATATATGTATTTAATACAGGTGTTGCTACCACCGGATGGTGGTCCCAAAAAGACAGGATGGAAGGAACTCAATAATAATAATAATAATAATAATAATAATAATAATAATAATAATAATGAGAAGACGGAGGAAGAGACCTGCTACAAGTTGAAGCGACTTACAAACCAAATATAAACAAAGCTGTAGAATGTTTTAATACAAAAACATAAACAATTTTTAAATATTTTTTAAATCCAAGCAAGCAATCAACCAAATGCGAATTCAACTGTTAAAACAATAACAAAAGTTGTAGAAGAATAGACCCAAATAAATGAAAGTACTGACAAAAAAACAGAGGATACGTACAACACACAGAAGCACGATTAGCAGTGCCTTTAAAATTGGGAAAGCAAAGTAATGCACGTACAGTATATTGGCAGTATAGACAGACAGTATTAGTGAATAAGACACTTTCGTATGACTGTCAAGTGTGATCTGAAAGCAAAACTGAAAATGAGATAATAACAACACACGATTCGGAAGAACAAACTAAATATCGTGCAAAAAATATTACAAATAGGAACAGACAGATTGTGGGTTCGATTCCCGCCGGGTGCATGTATGTCTGTCTCTTGTGAGTGTAGTGTGTTGTCTCTGTGACGAGCTGATCACTCGTTCAAAGGAGTTCTACCGACTGTGGTGTGGCGTTGTGTGTGATCTATAAACCTCAAGAATGAGGAGAACATGGCCCGCATTGGTCTGAAGCGCCGCAGGATTAATTTCCACTGTGAGAACACCTTTCTTGTGTTAACTATTCATGTTTCCACGCCTGTTCTTAAACTTCTGGCTAGGACTGAAATTTGCTTTTATAAAGTACAGCATTTTTATTTGTCCAGTCCTCAATAGTGTTTTACTTTTTTGTTTCTTTATTACATTACGTTAATTAACTGCTAATCCCCCCCCCCAGAAATGATTGGCTTATTAGTGTCCATTCGTGGAAAGAAGTGAACGCATCATCAGGTGGTCATGTCCTACTCTCGTGGCGCCTGCAGTCATGACAAAAATATTTTCTTCCAGGAAAATTTACGAATATTATTTACATCGTGTTGGGGGTCCGTAACAATCAATCAACCAATCAGTCAATCAATCAACCAATCAGTCAACTAATCAGTCAATCAACTTATCAATCAATCGACACATTCATCGCGATCATCAACGTTGAAATTTGTTTCTTCAGCTCCGTCCTCCAGTACTTCGACGCCATCGTCGAAGTTTGAACAACACTGCAAGTCTGTATTTGCAGAAGTATAGCCTATCATAGGATTTTATTCTTTCCATGTGGCATGTCTAGTTATTTCTGATAACCGTGCTTTTATAGTTGCATGTAATAAGTTTCATTCCTTTCAGAAACTTACATTTGTAACTTTGCACTTTTATAATTATATCCATCCACATTTCCGATAATTTTTTGTTACTTTTTTCAAATTTATTAGTGTTTCTTATTTGTTCTGCACTGTAATGCTCGCTTTGAAGGAAGCTCAAATTAAAATTTATAATTTTTCCAATTTTGTCGGTGGTGCATATTTGACGAGGTGAGCGAAAACAGAATAGGCGCACCTAACGGACAGAAATCATAACTTACAATGTGTTTGCAAAAAAAAGTGGTTAGCAAAATATCACGACCAAATAAAAAATGAATTAAGAATTAAGCAAGTGATTAATGTGAATTATTACATAAAACAGTTTGCTTGCTGTTGTACCACAGAGTAGACTAATGTCAACAAGCAGAAATTTTAGTAGTTACAGAATTCTGTACTTGAATCAGTGCAGTCGCATCTTTGCCTGTGCATTGCATACATACCAACACCACTTAATGCATAGTGTTATTCTGTCAAGTTTTCTATCGAAGTGTAACTGTGTTTATATTTCTGAAATTTTAATGTTGTTGAGGTTTAGTGTTTCTGAGAAAGCTTGTTTCTATAGGCAAAAGTTTATCATGTGAACACAAATAATTTTCTCGATATATTTCATGTTCCAAGTGTATAATAGTTTAAAAAAAGCGAAAATTTTTGTTAAAATTTCAAAAGGGTAATTTATATTCAGATGGGGAAAAAAATAAACCCTTCAACATCAACATAGTTATCACAAGGATTACAAACATTTCAACAGTCATTTTGGTCTAATTTGAGTCATAACTTTCTCAACGACGACGACGACGACGACGACAACAACAACAACAACAACAACAACAAAGGTATACTGCACCATTAATCCACATACAGAAACAGCCATTAATTTCGTTGTTGTTGCACCACGAAAACAACAAAGAATTATGCCCTTCATGTCCAGTAAGATTCTACTGTTAATAAAAATTATGAGACCATAAGAAGAAATTTATTATATATTTCACGCTATCATACATCACACGGCATTAGCTGCTAAATCTGGATATAACCGATTTTACACAACATTTAATTGACTGATGACATATCAAGTACAACAAACGTAAAATGTAGTTTAATTTATAAAAATTTTACAATTACAATACTTAAAATATTTTATAATACTAAGACTCTTCAATACATAGGCGTGTCTGACACTGACAATCTTTATGGTATAAAGAAAATGTTACGCATCACAAGTACATGACAGTTTTCTCCAACAATAATGCAACTTTTTGTTAATACATAAAAAGCTGTTTATGTAAAGCCCCTGATCTTGATTAATAATCGGAATATTTATATGTTAAATTTCTAATACATGTCAAACTATCAAAGAAATAGTTGTACTTTGGATTCGGAATAGAATTTTTCTTTGCTGAATAAATAAGTAATCGGTAAATGGACACGAATAAAAATTTCACTTTCTTTTTCATATGATAAATGTATACGGCATGAAGGAGTGTGCCCTGACACGGAGATAATACATCTTAATTCTGCTGTTCCTTTTATTTTTCTATTTGTTCACTTCTCAGAAACACAAATGACTATTGCAATCAGTTTATAGAATATACACTTCAGTACATTACACTTGTATATTACTGTCTTCATGAAGTAAACTGTTTTGTAAAGCAGTTGACTTCTGAACTAGTCAAGAAAGTAGCTGCATATAAGAGGAAATGAAGGTTAACTGTTACGTCTAGCGGAGACCTCCATTCCAAAGCCAGACGTTACATTTTCTAATACGCGTATAAATATAGATTATATGTTAGGCCTCCGTGAAAACCCACACCTGGTGAACAGTTTCTTGTCTGCTATCCGCGAATGCTTATTCATTATACTTGCAGCTAGGCTTCATGTCCTTCATACGCAACTTGAGGATGCGCTATGCTGTTTTAATAAGACAGCTGCTTAAGTGATATTAAGTTAATGCCACTTTAATTTAATACTGTTAATGTATTTACATTTCTAGGAAAGATCCAAAATCTCAAAGAATTGAATTTTCTTAAGTTTACTCTATATGTAACTGTCAAATAAAATGAACTGTCGTCACCTCTAGTACTACTACTACTACTACTACTACTCCTACTACTACTACTACTACTACTACTACTCCTACTACTACTACTACTACTACTTCTACTTCTTCTTCTTCTTCTTCTTCTTCTTCTTCTTCTTCTTCTTCTTCTTCTCCTCCTTCTCCTCCCCCTCCTCCTCATATTACACTAACATATGTCTCAATCTTTTAAACGGTCATTCCAGACGTATCCTACCGCTATATTTTATATTTTGTTGCAAATAATTCGTTGTTTCCCATAAATTCTAAACGTTCGTACATTTCTTTCTCTATTTTTCTTTTTGGTTTGTG
>JGI20166J26741_10088893_pt1 | contig 17372 bp, 17 predicted proteins | sample TergutCu122P5_FD_26741 | JGI IMG/M metagenome (IMG submission 26741)
GACAAATGGAAAAGCTAATATGGTCATATACAATAGAATATAAATGTGGACGCCTTCATAATACCTTGTTTATAAAATCGTTATGAACAGGTGCGAAACATTAGCACTTTATTATGGACTTACAAAAAGAATTAAACATATTGAAAAACTTCATGGGTAAAAATCATGAAGCATTTAAAAAACAAGCCGATTATATCCATGAACATTTTACATCCGAAGCAGATGGGAGAATAATTGATAATTTTATTGCTTCTGAATTGAAAAAGTTCTCTGAAAAAACCGAAAACCTTATTTTGGAAGCAAAATCATGGCTCGTTCGCGACCAGCTGAAAGAAGTAAGTGAAATAGTATCAATGTCATATATCGCAAAAATGTATTTTAATAAAAATAGAACATGGCTATATCAAAAGATAAACGGGAATTTAAAAAACGGTAAACAAGCAAAATTTACCGATTCGGAAATAAAAACTTTCAATTTTGCCCTCAAAGATATTAGCAGTAAAATAGGCTCAATTGCTATTCATTCATAGCCTTTTTTAATTTGACACTAACCCCGCATTGAGCCGTGCGGGGTTTTTATTGACCATTCTGCTCTTTCTTTATTCTGTGCCAAAGAAATAGTCAAGATAAGAGACGGACAACTTGTAATTCAATTCATTAAACCGTTATTTTTCAACTCCTTTTCAATAAATTTCAAATACTGCCGGTACATGAAATTGTAGAAAATGGCAGGATTATCTGCCTGTCTCGCCCGTTCCAACGCTTGGATGTAGGAAATACGGCTACTCTTAAACACATAACATATTGGCAAATCAAACATAGCTAAGAGATAATTCATCAAAAGTCGGGTTGTTCTGCCGTTGCCATCTGCAAAGGGGTGTATGTTTACAAACCGGTAATGCAATTCAAACGCTAATTCGCATTTTTGGTTGAATGTCTGTGCATTGCCTGTTTTGGCATTGATGTCATTCACAAGCGTTTTCATAAGCGCCGGCACTTTACGGCTGTCGGGAAAACGCCTCGACCCTGCAAATACATTTAACAGTCGGTAATCGCCTTTTGTGCTATCAAACGAACCTAATGCCGTGTTGTAAACGCTGCCTGTGTTTTTTACCACCAACGCTCCGATTTCATGTATTAAAGTTTCTGTAATCGGCTGATGTTCTTTAGCTTTATTGATAGTGAACTCAAGCGCTTTTTGGTGGTCGATTACCATTTGTTGCTCGGTAAACGGCTTATTTTTGGCAGGCATATCCAAATCGAGCAAATTATACACCTGACCTTCTGTAAGCGTGCTGCCCTCTATGGCTGTCGAGTGGTAGGTAATGGCATAATAAGTGAACTTTTCCAAATTCACTTCTCCTTTCATCACTTGCCGGTATTCGTTCACAAGATTCTCAAGTTCAGTTATTTGTTTGTCATTCATACTATTATGCGTTTAATGCAAGTCAAATGTATCTATTGAATGACGTTGTCAATCGAAGTACAAAACTTTCAAAGTGAGCCGAGTCAAAGTTGCCTGAAAATTTTGCTGTCTGCTTGCACACAACGTTATTGTTTGTTCACAAAATGGCTTGCTTTTGCCAATAATGCATAATCAATCAGCGTCATGGCGGTCATTGCCTCTACAATGGGCACTGCACGCGGCAACACGCAGGGGTCATGGCGTCCGCGAGCTTTTATAACAGTTTCATTTCCATTGTTATCGACAGTTTTTTGCTCCTGTAAAAGGGTTGCAACCGGTTTGAATACTACCCTGAAGAAGATGTCCTGACCGTTGGAAATACCGCCTTGAATGCCACCGGAACGATTTGTTGCCGTTGAGATTTTCCCATCTCTGTTCACAAACATATCGTTCGCTTCGGAACCTCGCAGCGCGACTCCTTCAAATCCACTGCCGTAATCGAACCCCTTGGCGGCATTGATGGAGAGCATGGCGTTGCCCAAAGCGGCATGAAGTTTGCCGAAGACAGGCTCGCCCCACCCTGCCGGAACATTTTTTATCACGCATGAGATGATACCGCCAATCGTGTCACCCGCTTTTTGCACTTCGCGGATAAGCGCTTCCATGCGTTCCGACACGGCGAAATCGGGACAGCGCACAAGGCTTTGCTCCGCAAGCGACAGGTCGTATTGCGTGTAATCGCCCTCCAATGCTATAGTGCCAACTTGAGACGTAAAGGCGTTGATGGTTATTCCATACGGGCGCAAAGCCAGCTTGGCGATGGCTCCTGCAACCACGCGCGCCACCGTTTCACGCGCAGAGCTTCGTCCACCTCCACGGTGGTCGCGTATCCCGTATTTGGTTTGATAGGTAAAATCGGCATGTGACGGGCGGAAGATGTGTTGCAACTCAGTATAATCCTGAGACTGTTGATTGGCATTGCGGACAATAAACCCAATGGGTGTTCCGGTGGTTTTTCCGTCAAAAATACCGGACAAAAACTCCACTTCATCTGCTTCGTTACGCTGGGTAACAAGGCTCGACTGTCCGGGTCGACGACGATTCAGTTCCGATTGGATAAACGCCACATCAACGCCAATTCCTGCCGGACAGCCGTCAATTATGCCGCCAATTGCCACTCCGTGCGATTCGCCGAACGAAGTAAATCTGTAACTATTGCCAAATGTGTTAGACATATAAAAAAGGTATATCAATGGCATCCATCGCACCCGTCGCAGCCGGAACTGCAACCGTCTCCTCCAAGAGTTGCCAGCTCTGCTTCGGTAGCGTCGTGCACGTCGATTACTTTTCCCTTGAAATGAAGCGTTTCGCCGGCTAACGGGTGGTTAAAATCGACGGTAATACTTTCGGGTTTAACGTCAACGATCTGTGCATTGATACGCCGTCCGTCGCTGTCGATCAGCGGAACAACAGCGCCGGCACAAATAATTTTCTTATCCAGTTCACCGTCAACTTCAAAGATTTTGCGCGGTAAATCAACCACGCTTTCGTCGTCATAGTCGCCGTATGCATCTTTGCTGTCAATTTTAAAATCGAATGTATCCGAAATGGACAAGCCGCGCAGATTATCTTCAAATTCTGCCAGCATCATTCCCAGTCCAAAGCAAAATCGCAAAGGATTTTGTACCGTTGCCTGTTCCATCAGTTCAGGTTCTTCGTTTTCATCGCCTACGTACAGGTCATACGTAACCGAAACCATTTTGTTGTTATCAATAGTCATAAAAATAGTTGTTTTGTTTAAACTGCATGTTTGCTTGCGTGCAATCGTTTGACAAAGTTACAACAATTTCGGAGAATGGCAAGAATTTGAATCATGAAGAACGGTGGTATTCAAATTGTCACGACAAATTCCTTGCTGCATGAATATTTGAAACTTGTTGTTAATATTTAACAGCAAAAAAAATAATTTGATATGTGTATATGTTGTATAAAAATGATTACATTTGCACTCTATATTAGAAAAATATACGAAACAAAAATATTAACTAAAAATATATGGGTTCACCCATTTATCGTTACCATCCTATAATGTATTAAACACTAAAATAATCAGTAACCATTCCTGTAAAGGACATAAAACTAAAAAATTATGAGTAAAGTAGTGGATCAGTTAACGCCCGAAGATTTTGGCAAATCATTTGATGCGGCGACATTTTCCGAATGGAAAAAAAGCGTGGATGCTCACGAAAAAGCCGGCATGATAAACATTGTGTTGTTTGTTGTCGGACTGGCGGCAATGATAGCTCTTGGCGGAATTGTAGGTATTGCCCTGTTTTTCATTTTTGCAATTACAGGCATCGTCCTGTCTATGCCTAAGCAGAAAAAACGAAAGGAATATCAGCAGCAACTCGGCATCAGCAACAGCGATTATAAGGAAGCCATTGCAACATGCCGCAACCGGATGAAATAGTATTCACCGCCCCGCAAATATAAGGGCACAAAAAGCAAGCAAAAAATGAATACAAGAATCACATTCATCATTATCATTGTATGGATAGCGCTTTGTGGGACAACAAAAATGGCAGCGCAGCAAACATGGGAGTGGATAGTACAGCCTCAATATTCAGAAATTGGGGATAAAGCATCAAAGGATGGTTTAGTCGTTGCATGGCTTAACGACAAGACGCCGGGGTATATTGACATTTCGACAGGGCAATGGCACAAATTGCCGTATATCAAAAATGCCACTTATACTAGTATTGGCAATGGACTGTTTCATGTAAGAAAAGATGTATACAACACATTTTTCTACCAACTTAAAGCAAGTTACCACGGTATTATGGATAAAAATGGGAATTGGATTATAAAACCCGAATACCCTACACTTATCGTTTATACTGATAATTTATTCGAGGTTTCGGTATTAGTAAATAAAGATACAAAAGAATACAAATATGCACTTATTGACAGAACGGGCAAAAGGGTTGTTGAAGATGAAAATATTAGCCCAATATATTCCAGTCCAAGAAGTAGCCCTTTCAATGATGGCGTATTTGCCGCATATAAGGTAACGACAGGTAAAAAATTATACGGATTTATGGATGAAACAGGGAAATGGGTTATTGAACCACAGTTTGAAGAGAATCAACTGCCAAATCCAATAAAATGGGATGTAAATAACAATCCTACTTTTGTCTTTTCCGAAGGTTTATGTCCGTTAATCCAAAACGGTAAGTTGGGATTTATTGATAAGACAGGCAAATTTGTCATTGAGCCGCTTTTTTTTATCGGAACGACAGGAAATTCGAAATTTTATTTAGGTGAAAGAGGTGGGTATTTTTCTGAAGGTTTAGCTGCCGTACTTGATGGAAAAAGCAACACATTGGGTTCTTGGGGTTACATCGACCGCACAGGGAAATGGGTTATCGAACCGAAATTTATAGAAGCAACACCTTTCGTTAATGGCATAGCAATAGTGAGAGAAACAGGGGATGAATATGAAAAATATATCAATACATCCGGTAAAGAAATAGCCAATGGTAAAACATTTGCAGGAGTAAAGATGGATAGACATGCAACTCGCCTTTATCCGTTTTTTGGCGGTGTTGGTACAATATCGTGCCCGTCTCCTTTGTCCACTGATAATGTAAGAAATACATACAGTAACGTCGAATACAGAAGCGTTTGCATCAATAATGATGGTAAAATAGTAATTCCAAAAGATTCGCCATTTGATGCTGCATCGGATGAGAACAATATTGTTATGTTACAAAACGGTATTGCCAAAGCTTTCCAAAACGGCAAATGGGGATTAATCAGATTCAAATAAAAATTAATATTCACCGCCCCGCAAGAGGCATAAAAAAGAAAAAATTATGAAAAAGACAGTTATTTATGTGATAATGACCTCTGTAATTTGTTTCTTTACAAGTCATTTATTGGCTCAGGATTTGAGTCCAAAAGAGAATAAAACCACCGGAAAATGGGGTTTTGTAGATAAGCAGGGTAAAGTGGTAATTCCCTACAAGTATGCAATTGCCGGCGAGTTTTCCGACGGATTAGCGATGGTGGCAATAGATAAAAAAGCGGGATATATCAACAAACTTGGCAAAATAGTCATACCACTGCAATATGACGGGGTTGGTTCTTTCAATAACGGATTTGCAACCGTTATGATTGACAGCAAATGGGGAGTGATTGATAAAACCGGCAAAGAGATCATTCCCTGCCTGTATCAACATATTCAATCTTTGGAAGGGAGCGATGGCTTTTCAGTGGCTCTTGATGATAAATTGGGCTTTTTTGATAAAACAGGGAAACAGATCATTCCTTTTGAATACGACCGGTTAGCGATTATTAAAGACGGAGGCGGTTTTGTGGGTTTTTATAAAGGGATGTGGGTTAAGATAGACAAAGACGGAAACAGAATGCAGTAATTATTCACCGCCCCTCAAGGAGCACAAAATTAAAAAATTATGAAACAAATACATATCGTGCTGTTGCTGACAGTCACATTATTTATTGGATGTAAAAGCGGAAACCATGCTTTGGTCCCTGATACTGTTGCAGGTGTCATTGGTAACGGAAAAGTTACTGTGAATATTTCATACGATGCCGATTTTAGAATTCAAACAATGAAACTAAAAAATGACGTTGGCGGTATTAATGATTATTCATTTCATTATGATAATCAAAAACGAATCCTAAATATAACAATATCAGGAGCTGACGAAAATATTAACGGGGTATATAATTTCAGTTATAATAAAGATACTGTCTTTGTAAAATGGTTAGCTTATCATATTTCAGATAATAAAGATATTGTCTATATAAACAGGGGCGATACCATTGAACAGCAAGAGCCTGTGGGCGCCTCAATGAATAAAACTTTCTATGCATACGATACAACCGGCAATATCATGAAAGTTATTAGCATGAACACCATGTCGCCGGAAAGAAAAGACACAGCCATTATTGGATATGATGATGCGCAAGGCGTATGGAAAAATATAAACGCACCAAAATGGTTTCATGCTTTTTTATTGGAATATCCTTTGAGAAAAATACCCATTACCCCAGCCACACAGAACAATATAATAAGCATCAATGGGAGGTCTATAACCTATACGTACAACAAATATAATTATCCTGATACAATAAAAAATAATGTTCGGGATGTTGTTTTGACTATTCATTATATCAGTAAAAATTAGATATAAATTTATTAACAAAGTTAAAAACCCCGTCAGACATAAAACAAAATTAACCACCCTCAAAAAAGAGACAAAACTAAAAAGTTATGAAAAAGAAAATGATTATTTCCACACTATTATTTACTGTTGTTTTAGTAACAGGTAACAACCATGCGTGCGCTCAAAAAAAGAGTAATACGATGGGCGAAACAGCATATATTGTGATAGGCGCTTCAAATAATGCCGCTACGCCGAATGTTCCCAAAGTATCAAATGTGTTTTATTTCAAAAACACGCAAACAAAAAAAACAATAACCTTAAAAGTTGATAGTATTCAATCGTTTACGATTCCACCAGGCGATTATATATTAACCGAATACAGAGTACATGGGTCATCCTATTTGGGTGGTCGTCAGGTACAAACTACTGCATACGTTGATTTTGATTTTGACAAATCATTAATTGAAGGGTCATTTTCGGTAGCTGCCGGCGATGCCGTCTATTTGGGGCAAGTAATTTTGACTATCACCAAAATAAATCCAAGTGCAAATAGGAGTTGGGGTAATAATATGTACGCACGGACAGATTTATCGAAAGTAGAATATACTGCTACGGTAGTAAATCTTTTTGACAAGTTGGACAAAGAAAAATTTGAAATTGAATGTGGAAAAACTTTAATGCCAAAACTATTGACATGGAATAAGAAATAATCATTCACCGCCCTGCAAAGGGCACAAAACTAAAAAGTTATGAAAAAGAAACTATTTATTGCTATTGCAGCAACAGTCAGTGTAACGCTGTTTTTTGCCTGCGGGCAGAAAAAAACCGGCGAGGAGAACAATGCGGCAAAAGAAGCCGTACAGCCAATGGTGCCCAACGCACCACTGCAACCTGCTGCTCCACAAGAAGATGGAAAGCTGTATAAAGGTAATGCGAATTTTGCCGAAACACAGGCTTTTGAAGTCAACTTTGAATTATCGGCAGATAAAAAAGAGATTCGCAATTTGACGCTCATCATTACCGGTCTGCAAGTAAGCGCTTCGTATGGAAATTCGCGCATAGAACAGACGGGAGGAAAAAGTACCACAAGCTACTCCATGACCTATCCCGTGCAAAACAACAAAGCCAACATAAGCCTTGGCAAAAACGGAACATTGAAAATTGCGTTTGACGATACCGGCGCAACCGGAACAATTGCCTACACATACGTCATTGAAAGTTCTGAAGGTCATCCCGACATTCCGGTTGATTTCGGCACGAGCGCCATCCGTTTTCAGGCACAATGAGCAAAAATTTTTATTAATTTTAATTTGATAGATTAAAGTTAAGGCTTGAAAAGCCAAATTTTTCATAACCGTATGCAAGCGTAGCGCAGCTTACGGAAGCAAGCAAAACAAGCGCTAATCACTGCCTGCAAGGCAGAACAAAGAACAGATAACAGTTCTGCCTTACAGGCATGATGAAGTGGGATGGGGTCGTTCAATCCGCAGATCGTAGACACTGCGGTTATGAATTGAAAATCACGACCAACGGGAGTAAAATAAAGCCCTTTCGGGCTAAAGCAATTTTAATCTGTCAAAGTAGAATTAACAAAATAATCATTCACCGCCTCCTCAAGGGGCACAAAATTAAAATATTATGAAAAAGAAAATTTTTAAAGAATCCGTAAACAGCTTATTGATAGTATGTTTATTCCTTTTGGCAATGGGTATTTCCACCATTGCTCAGGCACAAACACAGGAAGAAAATCGAAAATTCTACCTGTCGTTGGGAGTTTCCGGACTTGTTATTAACAACGCTTCTTTTGGAGGAGGAGGTATAGCATTCGGCTTCATGCCATCTCCTAAAAATCTGTTGACATTCGAGATCAACGGTGGAACAGGCGCTTCGGAACATATTGGCTCTTACAGCTACACTATCACCACTACCCAAAATGGTCAGCAAATTAATCATGAAACCAAAACTGACGGAAAAATTTCTTATGATTACTCTTTTTATGAGGCTGTGCTTGCGTGGCACTGGGTGTTCAACATGTCGGATAAATGGCGGTTTCGCGTTGGACCATGCATAGGATTATTAACCATTTCGGGCGGCGATTCCTATTCGCCTACCAGTTATCAAGGCACCACTATTAATGGAATACCCGACACACAGTCAATATCGAAATCCGCTCCAATGGCAGGAGCGGTTGCCGGTATTACATGGAGTTTTGCCAAACGCTGGTTCTTGGATTTAAATTATCGTCTGTCGTACAATACAGAAGTCAAATTTCCGGAGAGAACTCTGTCCATATTGGGTGAAAATGTACCTATTGAAAGCAAGTCATTCGGTTCCATTGGCAACAGGATTAACTTAGCTGTTGGGTGGAGATTCTAACCGAAAAAATAAGAAAAAATCTCTCTGACAGAATTTTGGAATTCTGTCAGAGATAGAATAGAAAACAATCATTAACCGCCCTCGCAAAGGGCATAACATTAAAACGTGATGAAAACGAACAGTCTTGGATGGAAAATTTTTGGACTTTTGGTCAGCATCTTCCTCATTTTAGGAGGATTAAGCGGCGAAATGGTGCTGCGGGGAACGCACAGCAGTGCAGCTCTGGTAGCAGTCGGATTTATTTTTCTTGTATGGGATATTTATGCATTGGCAACCCACAGAAAAAACCGGCAGACTTTTGACGAGCCGGCACGGCTGAAACGTGCGGGAGTAATGCTGATAGTAGCTTCGGGCATGATCATTCCCGCAACCATTTATTCACTAATCATGTATGAGGCTTATGAAATGTCTTTTTTACCTCTCCTGATGCAGTATATAGCACCTCTTGCAGCATTAATTTTACTGTTGATAGCAGGTATATTCCTGTTGAGTGAAACAACAATTGAGCAACCAGGCGAAAAAGGCAGATATGCGTTTATCCTGCTTTTGGCGGCGGTTGTCATACATTTTATACAGGGTATTTTTATCTTGACAGACTTCATCTCACATACTGATGCAATTGAATGGAAATTTATTCCCATGCAAGCTATTTATGTTCTTCTAAATCTATTGCTTGCCTTGCTTGCTACTTGCATTCTGTTTTTCAGACAAAACAAAACGCTTCTTCGCAGTGCAGCTATATTGGTCATTGTGTTTGCGGGTTTGAGCCTGTTGTGGCGTGCTTATGACCTTACAAATTTTGCAGGCAGAGGAGATATTCCTGCCCTGACTATCTTCTTAGTTTTGTTCAATACAATTGCAGGGGTTCTTCTGGCAGTTGCCTTTATTGTTCTTGCTGCCGCGCTTTATCCGCGAAAAGCACAGCCGGCTGCAATAGAATCATCTTCGGACGCTACGCCAAAAAATGAAACCGCCGCCACCACGAACGATTCCGGCGCCGGAGTTGCCGAAACGCAAAAGCAGCCCAAGCTGCGTTCGCTCGGAAAAGAGGTGAAAGGACAATATACCTACGACTATTACGCCGCTTCGTCGGCAGAAGAGGCAAAGCAATTTCTCGCCTCCTGCGAAGTAACAAAGCCGCTCTACTACATTCAGGTAGAAACGCCCAATGAAGGAGTGTGGGGCTTGGATAAGGACGGCTTGTATCTCGTTAATTTACTGCCCTTTCAGACAAACCTCTCGCTGGCGCAATGCGAAGGGCGCTATACGTCGTTTCCGTTTTCAGCTATCGTGATGGCGTCAAAAGGAATTACCGACAATTTTGTGTGCGACGTTGTGTGCGGCTCCTGCGGGCACGAGTGGAAAGATGCCCTTCGCGTCAAAAACAAAACCATTGTCAGATGCCCCAAGTGCAAAAAGTATAACAGCGTGGATACCAACAATATCAATGTAATGTAACGAAATTATTCATCCGCCTCCTCAAGAGGCACAAAAACCTCGTCGATGTACAGGTCAATCGCTAAAAGACACATGAAAAGATTAATTTTCAATTATTTAGCAGTGGCAGCCCTTGCTGCATTAACTGCATTAACTTCCTGCAGCGGTACGTCAATGAAAGGTACAACGTATGTTAACAGCAGCGCCGCGAATAAACCAATGGTCTTTGAGACTGAAACCGCTGGCGTATTGAAATTTGTGGACAACAAGAAAGTTGATATCCTATTCCCTTATGCTATTGATACAAAGAATTTTCAAGTTCAAGGCTCAATTGGCGGCAGTGGCGTCAGCAGTGAATTGTGGGTACCCGGCGAATACAAGAAAAATGGAAGTACAATCACTGTCAGTTTCAAACTTAGTAAAGACCAAAAGGAACCCGGTGTATTGGAAGTCCAGGTAAAAGACGATGGGAAAACGCTGGTTGGTGAGCAGGGTGAGAGTTTTAATAAAATTGACAAGTAATTCCACTACCCATTTTAGAAGAACGGGCGATTATTGGCTGTAACATTTTTTTTGAATCGAATTTCAATTGAATATCAAATAAAATGATTATTTTCGCACGATTTTGTTTTTGGAATCAGTTATTTATTTTTAATACATCTACACAATGAACCTGCAAGAATTAAAACAGGCATTTAAAGAAGTCTATCATGCCGACGCCGAAGCGGTCTATTTTTCGCCGGGGCGTGTCAATTTGATTGGCGAACATACCGACTACAACGGCGGTTACGTTTTTCCATGCGCCTTAGACTTTGGCACTTATCTGCTGCTGCGTAAAAACGGCGATAGCGCCATCACGTTCCGCTCGCTCAATCTGCCGGACGAGGTGGTAACCGTTCCGTTCGACAAGTTGCAAACCCGTCTCGAAAACTCGTGGGCGAACTATCCACTCGGCGTTTTTGCCCAATTCATCAAACGCGGCGTAAAAATCGACACCGGCATGGAGATTCTCATCTGGGGTAATGTCCCCAATGGCGCCGGACTATCTTCGTCCGCAGCGCTCGAAGTGGTAACAGCTTATGCGTTGAACGATACGCTCAAAACCGGTTTCAGCCGTACCGAACTTGCTCAGATAGGTCAAAAAGCCGAACATGAATTTGCTCTGGTTAATTGCGGCATCATGGATCAGTTTGCCAGCGCTCACGGCAAAAAAGACCACGCTATTTTCCTCGACTGCAATTCGCTTGATTTTGAACTGGTTCCGGTGAAATTGAACGGCATTAAAATCATTGTTTCCAATACCCACAGCCCCCACAAATTAGATTCGGGAGCTTACAACCAGCGCGTAGCCGAATGTAAAAAAGCGGTAGAACTCATCTCAAAAGTCCGCCCAATCGAATGCCTGGCTGAACTGACCGAAGCCGACTTCAAAGCGGTGGAACATGCTCTCGACAGCGACCCGGTGGCACACAAACGCGCCCGCCACGTGGTGAGCGAAGTACAGCGCACCGTCGATGCGGTAAAGGCGTTGAAAGCGGGTGAATTGGACAAATTCGGTCAAATGATGAATGCATCTCACGTCTCTCTGCGCGACGACTATGAAGTAACCGGGCCGGAGTTGGACGCTTTGGCTGAAGCGGCATGGAAAATCTCCGGCGTAATCGGTTCCCGCATGACCGGCGGCGGCTTTGGCGGCTGCACCGTCAGTCTGGTAAAAGAGGAGGCAATCGATACGTTCACTAAAGAAGTTGGTAAAGAATATACGGCAAAAACCGGCATCGTCCCCGATTTTTACATTGCAGCCATCGGCGACGGAGCACGAAAAATTGATTAACTTAATTAATTATGCATTTCAATATTAAAAAATCCGATTTCCAAACGACTATCAATGGGAAAAAAACTGATCTCTTTTTTTTGGAAAACAAGCAAGGAATGTGTGTTGCCGTTACGAACTATGGCGGACGCATCGCCGGTATTCTTGTTCCTGATAAAAACGGAAAGCCAACAGATGTTGTCGCAGGCTTCGATTCGATCGATAAATTTCTGAAATCGACGGAAGCTTTTTACGGCGCATTGATCGGTCGCTATTGCAACCGCATTGCCAAAGGAAAATTCACATTAGACGGGAAAACGTTTTCTCTTCCGGTAAACAACGGACCAAATTCGCTGCACGGAGGAACGCCCGGCTTTCACGCAGTGGTGTGGGACGCCACACAAATTGACGACACGACGCTCGAACTCTCTTATCTCTCCCCCGACGGAGAAGCGGGATATCCGGGAAATCTCACGGTAAAAGCCACTTATACATTAGGCGAAAATAACGATTTGAAGATTTGCTATGAAGCTGCCACCGACCGGAAAACCATTGTCAATTTGACCAATCACGCCTTTTTCAATCTCAATGGCGAAGGGAGCGGCAATGTGCTGGAACATCTGTTGCAAATTAACGCCGACTGTTTTACTCCAATTGATGAAACGTCAATTCCTACGGGAGAGTTGCGGAGCGTGAAAGGAACGGCATTCGATTTCTTACAGCCAAAAACCATTGGAAAGTGCATCAGCAATGACGAGGAACAGTTGAAAATGGGCAACGGCTACGATCATAACTACGTATTAAACAGCAAAAACGACGGCAGCCTGTTCCTTGCAGGGACAGCTGTTGGCGAAAAGAGCGGAATCGTGTTGGAGGTCTATACCACCGAACCGGGGATGCAACTTTATACGGGCAATTTTATGTCGGGCAACAACACGTTCAAATGCGGCGCAAAGGATGATGTGCGCACCACGTTCTGTCTGGAAACGCAGCACTATCCCGATTCTCCCAACCAATCCGGATTCCCATCTACCGTTTTAGACGCGGGCAAGGTCTTTCAATCCTGTTCGGTGTATAAATTCTCTGTGAAATAAGATTCACAAAAAAACAGGCTGCTCAAATGATTTGGGCAGCCTGTTTATTTTTCAGATAAAATAGCTATCTTTGTTGTCTAAAAATCGATATTTTTGATACCGAAAATATCGAAAAATCGATATAAATCATAGCAAATAAGATGAAAAGACATTTTGAAACAAGATTATTAAAGTGGAAGAACGTGCAAAAGCCTTTGCCTTTGATGTTGATTGGCGCCCGGCAAACGGGAAAGACATATCTGCTGAAGCATTTTCTCTCAGCCTGTTTTGAGGATATGTTGTATATTAACTTTTCCGAAAATAAAGAATTTGTACAATTTTTTCAACCCACGCTTCATCCCAATGAGATTATATCACGCATGGAATTGTTTTTTAACCGGAAATTTAATAGTGAAAAGACCCTTTTCTTTTTTGATGAAATTCAGGATTGTGAAGAAGCAATTGCATCATTAAAATATTTTGCAGAATCGGAACAACATTATCGGATAGTTACAGCAGGCAGCCTGCTTGGAGTAAAAATTAACCGGATGAAAACATCGTTTCCGGTTGGAAAAGTCCGGTTGGAATATTTGTATCCAATGGATTTTGAAGAATTCTTGTGGGCAATTGACGAAAACTTGTTGGCGGAAGCCATCAGGCATTGCTATATTGAGAATAAACCTCTGCCGGAAATTGTTCATCAGAAAGCGCTCACTTTGTACCGAACTTATCTCTGCACCGGCGGGATGCCGGCAGTAGTCCGGCAATTCATAGAGAATGAAAAAAGCCTTGTCGCCTTCGACATTGAAACAACATCCAACATACTTACCGGCTATCTGGCAGATATGGTTAAATATGCAGTTAAAAACAATGCAGTTAAAATCCATCAGGTTTACAACAGTATGCCTGCGCAATTAGCAAAAGCTAACGCTAAATTTATGTACAAATTAGTAGCAGCAGGCGGGAACAAGGAAAAATTCGAATCGGCTATCGACTGGCTAATCCATGCCAATATGCTATTGCCCTGTGTTAAAGTGGATTTGCCGCAATCGCCTTTATCTGCTTACAGGATCGACAATCATTTTAAACTCTATCTCTCGGATATTGGTTTATTGGTATCGCTTTCAAAGATTCATTTCAACGAAATCATGCAACCTGCGGCTATGATATATCGCGGTTTTATCACTGAAAATTATGTAGCTCAAACTTTTCGAGCAAAAGGAATAGATTTATTCTATTGGGAATCAGGCAATCAGGCGGAGATAGATTTTATTCTCAATTTGCAGGGAGCTATTATTCCCGTAGAAGTCAAGTCATCCAATAATGTACGTTCAGGAAGTTTGCAATCTTATGTTAATCGTTATCACCCTTCTTACTCTATCCGAATTTCCACATTAAATTTTGGTTTTTCAGGGGAGATAAAATCTGTGCCATTATATGCCGTTCATTGCATAGATGTGTGAACGTGCTGCTGTTCGATAAAAATCCGCATCTCGCATATCAAACGGGGCAGATTTTTGTCATGCCTCCCCCCTACCCTATTACACTTTTGTTCTCTTTGATAAATACTACCGACAACGCCGCTATCAGCATGGAAACGCCTGCTACAACCATCATTGCAATGGAACTGCCGCCAACAAGATACTTGAATAGCAAGCCGCCTGTAAGTCCTGCCACAATTTGCGGTATGGTAATCGTAGCATTGAAAATTCCCATATAAACGCCCATTTTGCTTGCCGGCAATACGGCTGAAAGAATGGAATAAGGCATTGCCAAAATAGCTGCCCATGCAATTCCTACGCCTATCATTGACAAAATCAATCCATATTGATTATCAATAAAATACATTGAGATAAAGCCTAATGCACCCACAACCAAAGCGGCAGAATAGACTGTTTTTCTGCCGATTTTAGTTGCCAGTTTAGCCATTACAAAAATGGAAAAAATAGCTGCAAAGAAAGCGTAGAAACCTGCCAACACACCGTTCCAGTCTTTTGCATCGCCAAACAGTTGAGATTTTGTATCCAGCGTACCCCACACGTTTTCGGCTATGCCGTTGAGACTGTAAACCCAATAAATAAACAGCGCAAACCATGAAAAGAACTGCACCACACCTACCTGCAACATCGTTTTCGGCGTCGTTTTCAGAATTTGAATAAAAGAAGCTTTCGTTTTTTCTTCTGTGGTAATATTGTTATACAATTCATACTCTTTCGGAGAATATTCTTTGACCTTAAAACTTGTCCAAAGAACCGTGAGCAGCAGGATTGTTCCTCCAATATAATATGCCCAAATAATGTTCGGCGCAACCATTTTTCCTGCCGACGGGAAATTTTTTATACCAATAACCGTCAAAATCAACGGTAAAAAAGAGCCGACTATGGCGCCGACATTGATGAGGAAACTTTGGGTAGAATAGCCTTTGTTGCGCTGTTCGTCATTAACCATATCGCCTACCAATGCGCGAAACGGCTGCATGGCAACATTAAATGCGCAATCCATAAACAACAGCATACCTGCACCAAATAATACCGGAGGCATAAAGTGGGTTACTATTTCCGAATTTGGCATAAAAAACATGGCTATTGCCGCAACAATAGCTCCACCTAAAATAAAGGGAATGCGCCTGCCGAATTTTGTCCATGTTTTATCGGACGACATACCGACTATCGGTTGCACAATCAAGCCTGCCAGAGGCGCTGCGAGCCAGAAAAGCGGCAAATGGTCGGGGTTGGCGCCCAATGACGATAAAATACCACTCGTTTGAGAACTTTGCAGGGAATAGCCCACTTGCACGCCCAAAAATCCAAAGCTTAAATTCCAGATTTGCCAAAATGTAAGAGCAGGTTTTGTTTTCATAATTATCTTCTTGATTCTAAAATCATTGTTTTTATCTGTTTGTTCAATCGTTCATTTTTCAATAACTCTTCCAGTGTGATGTGCATCCGGTAGCGCCAATAGTGATGCGGGTTGGCAGGTACATTGATGCGCTCGTCGTGCGGTTTTTCCCGCCGAACAGCCGCATCTATCGAGAGCCAGTCCTGCAACGGAAGAATGGTCAGCATGGAAGGCGCCCACAGGTGGTTGCGGATTATCGCCGAGCAAATCCACGGCTCGGCGAAAACAGGCGCTTCACCCCACTGCCCCAGCACTTCATTGTAATAGCGCTGCCGTTTCTCGCCATCTTCTTCCCACCAGCCACGCAATGTGCTCATATCGTGCGTTGAAGTGGTGCAAACGGAGAGGTACGGATAACTCCGCGTATCGGCAAAAGTGATGGTAGGATCTTTAGGCATACGCTGAATTTCAAGACTTAACAGGTGCAACTGATGCATTACAAAAGGAACACATGCAGGAATCATGCCCAAATCTTCGGCACACGCCAGCATCTGTGTCGAACCAATCAAATCGGGCAATTTTTGCATAGCCTGCTCCGCCCAGAAATAGTTGTGCCGCTGATAGAAAAAGTTGTCGTACAATCGGTTGTACGTATATTTGTCGCTGTCGGACAAGCCACGATAGCTGTACGTATATTGCGCCGTGATGCGGGGATGAAATTTGTCCTGTTGACGCGGGTCGCGCACAAAAAGCACATCTGCCGCCAGCGCATACAGTCCGTCTCGAATATTCGGATCGCCATTGTTTTGTTCAAAATAACATTCAATTTTCCGTTGAGTATCCACGTACGGTTTAAGCTCAAATACATCATTGCCTTTGTCCGTCAAAAACGCTTTTATTACGCTATCCGCCTTATCCTGAAACATTTCATTCAACTGATAACGCCGTATGTATGGTTTCAAATGACGATTTTCGTCGAACCAGAACCCGTTGGCTTGCAGTTCTTCTTTTGAAAAGGGAAGCGCCGGACTGAAATGCCCCAGAAGCCCCTGCACCGCATTCAACGGAATCTCCCATATACGGAAAAATCCCAGCAGATGGTCGATGCGGTAGGCGTCGAAATAGTCGCCCATCTTTTCAAAGCGACGGCGCCACCAACTCAACTTGTCTTCGCGCATTTTATCCCAATTGTAAGTAGGAAATCCCCAATTCTGTCCCGTAATGGAAAAGTCGTCGGG
>JGI20166J26741_10091115_pt1 | contig 17368 bp, 11 predicted proteins | sample TergutCu122P5_FD_26741 | JGI IMG/M metagenome (IMG submission 26741)
GGGGTCGACTCAGCCCCTGAAAATGAGTACCAGGGATTTCTCCTGGGGTAAAGGCGGCCGGTGCGTATGGCTGACGACCTACCACCCTTGTAGTGCCGAAACGTCAAGATAATCCAGGGCCTTAACCTACCCGTAGCCCCTTGGGCCACCTCGGCCTGTCACAGGACACCTTTTCTTTACTTTACTTTTGATAATTAAGGTACATGGGAGTATAATCTTTCTTGTTGTATGTGGGTGTGAATTGGGTCTGTCATTCTTAGGCTACGGTGTTTAAGAACAGAGTGCTAAGAAGAATATGTGTAAGAATGTACATAAGAAAGACAAAGTAACAGTAGCCTGGAGGAGATTATGTAACAAGCTTCATAATTTGTATGGGAGGGCCCAGTTGTTGGGCTCTTATGAATATAGTAATGAACATTTGAGTTCCAGAAAATTGGGAAATTTATTGACCAGGTGAAGAACTACCAACATCTGAATAAAACCCTGAATGATGGGCTTAGTCTGGATGTGTTTCTGTGATAGATGATCACTGTACCTGAAACATGGTTTTTTCCTTTTCTACAGAAAAACTTATTACAAAGTGTGTTGGGGAAAGCATCGGAAACATTCAATGTCCTGTTCGCCTCGGTGACAGACCATTTTGAACTCTGCTTAGCAAAATGTCGCACAAGTTCACAGAGTGTACAGCATGAGAATTCATACCGTGATCCACGAGCCAAGCATTGCTACGGAGAAACTCCTCCAGCTGCTGGAGACGGACCATTACCCTCGTGAGGCTTACAGTTATTATTAATGTGTTTATGCAGTTTGGTTTGTAAGGTATATGTGTATGCAGAGTTCAGTGGATACATTAATCTATTTGCCCATTCTCCAAGAAAAATTTGCAGATGAGGAGTGAAAAATAGCAGTACAAATAAACCATAAGAATTTGTAAGACATCTAATTATATTCCAACAGACACATTTAGGCATCACTGTGCCATCTTCACTGTGAACACATTACTATTTGTGGGATTTTTTTTGCTACATCCGAGTTGACTGTATTTCATATGCTGTCAATAGTGTTTGAATTAAGAAGGCACAATGATGCCAAAAAAAGTGTGTAATATAAAATTACAGAAGTTTGGTACATGCTGATGGATTATTTCTTTTACTGTAGTTGTCACACACCACTGTGTGAAACAAAAGTTCCTGGCCAAAAGTTGTCGGTGATCAAATTACATAGAGTATATAGTTGAGGGGGAGACTGCAGCTTTCATGAAGAGGTGATCTTTCACAGCTTTGCCTTCTTTCGCATGTCCTTTTACACCTCCTTGTATGGGTGTCATGGCAGCTTCTGTCTTCTGCTTCAATTAAAGACAGTCCTTATCTTCTTGAATTGCTACAGTTATTTAGTACTGGCCACATGATAAAAGATACTGATTCTCATATTCTCTTCATGTTACGCAGGCTTATCTGCTTCTTAAAGTTTTCAAAGCAACCTTTATTGTCATGGAAACTGCTTTCCTCCTCATCTCCGGACTGTGCGCATTGTATAACTACATGGTGTTCTCCCTCAACACAGCACCCCTGACAACCCTTTCTGTGCCTCACCTTCCAAACCTCTCCCCCCTTACACACACACACACACACCATGGTTTTCTCCATCTCTTCCAGAAGGGGCTCATGAAGACTCATGCACGAAATTTTTTCATCCTCTGATCTAGTTTTCATTTCTCTTGATCACACAAGCATTGCTTTGTTTACACCATAAAGTGCAGAAACGCAGCTATTCTCATTCTCCTGTCCAGCTTACCCAATACCTTTGCTTTCTCTAAAAGAGACCACACTTTCCTTTTCTTTCTATCCTGAGGCTCTTATCAGCATGTACATTAACTTTCCCAGACAGAATTAAAATATGAGGCAACAGCTGGTGCTAAAAATTTGTGAAAAGTAGTCAGTGTACATTGCAGACTGCACAGTATCTAGGTAGCTACTGAGTAAGGCACACATGCAGCTGTGGCTTCTTTAGCATTACTATGCAAGCACAACTGTAAATACATGAAGGTTATTATACTGTGTTACATTAGCCACAATATTTCTTCTGCAAACAGACAAAACCATAATTCAGGAATCCTTGAGCAAAGTGGGGATGCTGTAACTATCACAGTACTGATAATGGCTGTAGGGAACATAGAGAACACTTATCAGATGCAGCAATGACGGACAATAGTAGCACAACCAGGGCAATGAATACAGCATTTTCTGGAATTCTTCCTACCTTTTCAGTACAATTTTATGCAACAGAAGTTCTATCATGACATCTGTGTCAGTTTGTAAATTATTTTGTTATACAGTGAATTATTGTTCAGTTCGGGACCGAGAGGCCACTACATGGCATGTTTTTTTATAGTTTGTGTATTGGCCAGAGTCACCAAGTTTTGAAGACATCTGTGTGAGAAAAGAAATGGTGCTAGTGAAGACTTCATTAAGTTGCATTTCCATTATTTATTTCCCTAAGATCAATTTAAATATCCCCCCCCTCTTAAGAGTCCTCTAGAAGACCTCCTCTTCCATCTAGACTTCTTCAAACAAAATTCAACAATATACATTCTTGTGTAGGAAGAGGCCACTGTCTTATTAGGAAGACAGACCACGCAGTGAACTAAACTATATGAGTATATTGGCTCTCCTGTCAATGTGCTGTATTTCATATTTCAAACAATTATTGTCCCCATTGTTACATGTTATTTTTCAAATGTCCACCCATACAATAACAGTAGCATTATCAACACACTATGTTACTTATGCACAACCAACCTGCTGGGCTTTATTTCTGTGTTATTTGTAGACATTTAACAACACTGCTGAAAAAAGTAACAGCATATACTCAAATGTGCAATATAAAAGAAAAGTTATTCCAATAAAGGAAGTCTTTAATTTAACTCGCCTTTATTTAGTATAAAACAACCAATCTTTCATCCACTGTACTGGTAATACGTGTATATGAACACTGAAAAGTACTGGGTCTGTTTCACCTTGTTTCTCCAATACTCTGAAGGAACGATTCAGCCTCTTGAATCTGCTGCTCCATCCGTTCCTTCTGTGCAGAGCTGGCAGGCTGGCGGATTTTTGATTGGATTGACGCAATAGATGTACGATAGCCTGTCACATTATGGAATACACGGACATGCTTCTCACCACCAGTCAGCACATATTTTCCCAGAGAGTCAAACAAAAGACATGTGACAGAGCCTGTAAGATATAATCATAATCCACGTAAAGATGACTGTAGCTCCACAAAGACAAATGTACCACCCACAAACGAACCAGCTCATCCCAAGTCTTGTACAATGCTCCAAACAAATATTTTAATGCAGGTTTTTCAACAAGTCGTTAATTTCAAGAACAAGTGGACACTAATTACTTGTTAAATTTTTTACATTTTTAGTCTGAGCTTATCAGTGTTCTTCATACCTGTTCCCATTACTTTTCCCATGGTGAGTGTAATGTCTGTATTTTTAAGTTTCACTGTACAGGTGGGAGACTTGCTCATTAGTGTCCAACTACACTGACAACAGAGTTTTGTTTTCAGTATGAATATAAAGAAAGGATCAGGAGAAAAGTAAGAAAATTTGCCATATTAAAGCCTGTCCTTTTCACCACAGTATGATTTTTCTGTGAATGGAGATGGTCTCCAGATATGGAAAGTAGCTGCAGACAGCTGACAAGGGGGCAGACCTCAAGTGTGGGGGTTGGGCAAGTGGCTTGTATCTCCTTTAAAGATGCAGCATGTTACAAAATGTTACACAGATCATGGACTTGAATGGATCCTCTGGGACAACCCATGCAACAGAAAATATATATGAGATTTAAAACATAAAAAAATAGGATACAAGGGTATAAACCGGATGGCATCTGGCTCAGGATAGGGACAAATGGTGTTCCTTTGTGGACGCAGTAATGACCTCTTGGGTTCCAGAGAATGTGGGAAATTTCTTGATTAGCTGAGAACCTAGTACCTTCTAAGGAAGGACTCTGCTCCATAGAGTTCGTTAGTTAATCATTTAGCCAGTTTTCACTACTGATAATAAGTGTGCATTACATTCAATTGCTGCAGGTCTGTTTTTGTGAGCAGTCTGCTGTCAGCATTCTCTGTGTTTTTGTTGAAAACCATATTAAAATAAAGAAATCTCTTAACAAGTGTGTCTGGAAACTTTGTCACCGGTACCCTCATTCACCTGTACCTAGCAAACCAAACAAAAAATCATGCATCCCACACGATTTAATGAAACAGTCTGCTCAGAACAGTATGTGAACAGAGTTGTGGGCCCTCTGAACAGCAGGTTATGGATATTTCCAGCAGGCCACTGCATCGGCACACATAACAGAAAATTTGGTGCGGACACTGTGGGCTTTTTTTTTATGAATGTGGAAATATAACCATCACATTCATATGATTGGAAGGTGTGTGATTCATGTGTGTTGGGAAATATGAAATAAAAAAAATGCACTTAAACTATCATTGTACTTCACAGGCTTTACAGATAAAAATCTAGCTACAATGTAAACTGCAGAATGTGTCACACAATTTATGTCACTGTGAAATGTGTGGCTTTGATGGAGGATACACCTTTCAGCAGCTGTTGTAATGTAAGGTAAGTAATGTGGATTTTCCACGGGAAGACTCACAGACCATGGGATAGGATTGTCTTACCAGGCATAAGCTGAACACTAGAAAGCATCTTGCTCCCAAAGGGCACAAATGAAGCACTGAACCTCACTGTACACTTGTATATAATCACAACCTGTCTGCTTCACCAAATATGATCAAATTGAGGTTGAGATGGACACGAAACATAGCATGCATGGGTAGAATATGAAACATCAAAATTTTGATCATAAAACCTGCTGGTGAAAGCCCACCTGGCAGACGCAGGCGGATGGACGACAATATAAATCTTAAAGAAGCAAAGTGTGAAGGTGCAGTGGACTGGATTCATTTAGCTCAGGACACTCTGCTGCATGCAGTATGTTCATTTTTACTGTTATTGAATTTTTGCAATGTGGATTTTTAAGACTGTTCTAGCCACCTGTGACACTCAATGACATAGAACACCTGCACTTGAATAGTTTATTTCCATTATATGGAAATTAATAATATCATGCTTCTGGGTCTCCTTACACTATGCTTTAAGGCTTTCCTAATACACCTCAAACATCCACCTTACAGTATAATTCACCTTCAGTGCACATCTCCTGTAAATCTTATTCCTTTACATAGTGTCCGAATGTACTGAAATGTGAATGTAATTTCAACCTGGCTACACCCTGCCCCATAAAAGAGAAAGTATGTGTTCTACAACATAGTACAATATTTTCAAAATGACCAGTCTTCATTGTTAATTACACTACTTCCTTGGATCAGTTTTCATTTATCATCTTGCCACTTGAAATACCTATTATTAAATATAAATGGCAACTTCACAATGCTTAACCTTGCAACCACTGATTCCAAAGAGACAATACTATTAGCCATGAAGTTACCTTGCTTCTAACTAGCAGCTTGCCTTCAATCTTCCCAAATTTCCACCAACAACAACATGCATTCAAAACCATCTGAATCTGCCAACTAGCGAGCTGTTTCTTAGAATCACAATATAATCTCACAATGCATGTCTTGCTGCAGTTCTTAGCATTCCTGCTTCATAATAGGTAGATTCTGGGTTAAAATCTTGGCCTGGAAACCAGCTATTCAGAAAGAATGTTACCATGGTCTTCCTCATTCCCTACTGGCAAATGTTAGGTGGTGCTTTGAAATATGCCATGCTTGGGACCTTTTACACCCTCTGATATTCTTCATTCACAATCAACTTACTGTTGACAAAGATAAAAACATGTCATTAAAAATCCCAAAACCTGGTGAACTAGCAAAATACCAGAAATCTTACCTGAATAGATATTATCAATAACAGCATCGCATTCTCCAGTCTGGACGGAATAGAAGGCAAGAGAACTCTTGCTGGCAACAACCACAACTTCACCATTTGGGGACATTGCAACACGTGAGGGACTGCCAGCATAATTATATTTCCCTGATGATAACAGATGAGGGTCTTCCCCTTTATCATATTCAACTGCAAGACATTAAAAGAGAATCCATAATGTAAATGGGCAGATAAGACATGCACAACATGCTGAATTTCAATATGTTTGCAATGTTTATTTGATTTTAGTTTGATTTTGAAAAATTAACCTACTTTCATCATCTGCGAACATGAAAATCACACACTGTTTGAATATATGTTCATGCAGTCCAATGACAACAGCCATTAGCATGTCTATAAGATTTCATTTGGGCAAGTGCTGGTAAAATGAAGTTAACATAAACTCCATCTCAGTATACAGAATCACTAATCAACTATGCTCCTTACTAGGGATGCACCTGATCTGAATATCAGATGGGACACCAACCATCCGGACAGTAGTTTTACACAGTTTTCCTTAGTACTCAAGACAAATGCCAGTACTGTAACTGACGTGAAGCCAGGACTGTTTTCATCAATGTCCTTTCTAATTACTTAATCATTAACCATTCTATCGTCTGATGCTGTACAGTCTGAGCTACTGACAGCATCAGAACATAAATAAACAGGTTGCTTGCACAAACATTGGCACTACATATATTAAACTTTTATTCTGTAAGAACATATTCTTTCATGCTATCACAGAAGTATCATCTGGTTTGAACCTGTAAACTCAGTACTCTCTAAATATGACCCCATAGGTGCCTTTAATGAAACAATTTAATTGGACAATTTGGGCTATCACTTATGTTACAATATAAATACTGAATTGGAAGTTATGTGTACAGATTTTGATAAAAATTTAATTAGGATCTTCATTCAACAATCAAGGTAAAGAGGTCAAGAGGCAATCAAGGCTGTCAGTTTACTTGGGAGCATAAAACATTTTTAAAAACATGTGATTTAATAGACACTAAACTGAAAAATGGTTCCCATAGGACACCAATAGTATATCTGTTACTTTCATGGAAAGAGACTAAAGTGCAGCTGCATAGACTGTAGCTTCAAAACAGTCTGAATTCATGCTGCATGTGGCAAATATTCACATATTCATTGAATATCATGCACCTCTTCTGTAGTGAGGGATTTTCTGTTATCTACACTAGTGTTGTTTTTGCTACTGTACCTAATGAGACACTCATCTGAATCATTAAGGATGACCAACACTTTCTCCTATCTCAAAAGTTTGCTTGTATGCACTATAAGAGGTGCTACCCAAAATTTCTGAGAATTTGCTCGTAATAACATGAATATTTACTTTAAGTCCTAATTTCCACCGTCACCTTCAAAGTAGTCACCTTGGGCTTGTATACAACGATTCCAGTGATTTTGCCATTTTTGGAAGCACTCAATGAAGTCTGCCAGCGTTAGCGTGTTTAGTACCTGTTTCCATTCTGCTTGGATCTCTTCAATGGTTACGAAACGCTGCCCTTTCAACCGGAGTTTCATTTTAGGGAACATGTAGAAATCACAGGGGGCCTGGTCAGGTGAGTAGGCAGGGTGGGCAACAGTGGTCATGGTGCAACAACCAGTCTCCGTTCTTCCATGTCTCAGGCCATTTGTGCCTCACATCTTCCCTCAGTCGTCTCAAAACCTCACAGTAAAACTTGCCATTGACAGTCTGACCAGGTGGAACAAACTTCTTATGCACAATTCCGTAATAATAATAATAATAATAATAATAATAATAATAATAATAATAATAATAATAATAATAATAATAATAATAAAAGATCAGCACTGACTTGCTGTTGCTGCGAACTAGGTGCGCTTTTTTTGGTCACGGAGAGGATGGCGTCTTCCATTGCGAAGACTGCTGCTTTGTTTCCGGGTCATAATCGTACAGCCATGATTCATCACGAATTATGACCCTGGACAGGAAGTTGGGATCATGTCTCACTGCTTTTTGCAGTTCGGTGCACACCTGAACCCAGTAGTCTCGCTGGTCATTGTTCAAGAGACGAGGAACAAACTTTGCTGCAATTCGTCTCATGTTCAGTTCATCCCCTAGAATGTGTTGACATGACCTGTATGATTGCCCAACGTGATTACAAACATCGTGGACAGTCTGTCTTCTAGGATAACTTCATGCTCTTTCGCAATCATTTCCGGAGTTGTGCATGTGGACGGTCGACCACAATGTTTATCATCTTCCACAGATTTCCGGCCATCTTTGAAACGCTTAAACCACTCAAAAGTTCTTGCTTGGCTTAAAGCTTGCCCACCAAAGACCTCCTTTAGCATTCAGTGGGTTTCAGCTGCAGTTTTGTTGAGCTTGAAGCAAAATTTCATGGAAATTCTTTGCTCCTTAACATCTGCCATTTCGATATTAGTAGACACACATGAAAACGGTGTAAAGAAAACAGCCAAAAGTTGGAAAAACGTGCACTTATAAAGATGCCAATTGGCTGACTGACGGTTGAAAGATACAGCAAGAGGCGCCTAGCAGCGCCAGGTCATAGCACTAATGGTTTGCGCGGTTTATTAAAATTCTCAGAAATTTTGGGTAGCACCTCGTACTTACACACAAAATGCATTTTAAGATTTTAAATTTTCAAAATGCACTGCCCCATATACAGTATATAAAATACTGATATACAGAATACATTTTTTGGTATCTATAAAGGTAAAAATATCAACACTGACTGTGAATGGTTTTATAAGGTGCCTTGGAGTGGCAGAACAAAACGTGCATACATATGTATGTACACAGACACGCTCAAAATATAATAATATAAGCTGTCAGTTCATGGGGAAAAGTGAAACCCATAAGAGGCAACCAACTCTGTTCATGGTACAGAACATACATCAAACTGAAGCTCTATGTTTTCTCTACAAATACACATAATATCCTTCCACAGAAGGAGGATATGGAAAGAATAAGAAATACATCAGCATGAACATACAATGCTTGAAGTGGACATACAGATATGCCATCAGCAAGAGCAAAACCTTACCTACTTATCCATTAGGTGTGGTTAATCGGTACAGACATACAACTACAGATTAAGTTATATGCTGCTGCTGTATACATCTATAAGGCTTAGGCACTGGCCACAAGATGGATGGCTACTCAGTGTGAGTTGCTGAGGTTGGTATTAAAAGGTTCAACAGATTATTATCTTGCAGTTTAGGTAGACACTGCAAGCAGTCAAATCTTATAGAGTGATGGTGGCTAGAATTTTCTGTTTGGGGTTTGTACACTAACTATGTTCAGAAACAATAAATAATGAATGAGATAACTATGTCTTCTTGTCTGAATGATAGTCTTTAATAGGTTGTAAAGATAGAAATGTCCTTTACTTTTGGTATTGAAGGCCCTCCAAGTCCCATCTTTAGATACAGTCACCATACGAGATGAATCAGCACTGAAGCCAACATCATAAACACCTGAGGAGTGGCCAGTTAGTTCAAATACACGTGACAGTTGCTGGAATTCACCTAACTTCGAAAATTTCACCTCCCACACTTTCACATCAGGAGCAAAACCTGTAAGTCAGAAAGACAAATAATACATTATAAATTCTGTAACATATGCATATAGCACATTCTTGTATGCTAGCAGTATTGCCAGACTCATGTAAAAGATAAAATTTCCATCCTTCTAAAACAAACAAAACATATTTGTTTTATAACTGTTTTATCCTTTTAATATTCAGATTTTACGTTATTACTGCAACACACAATACCAAAAAAATTACAAGATAATTTTCTAAACTAAAAAGCACTATTCTTATTGTTGGTTCCAGTACTATTTTACACTTGTATCAAAGACCATATGGAGTTCAGAACTCATATTTGCTTTTTGCATGGGGCCTCTAAAAGCTTCATATAGTTAAGCAGCCTCAGCTGTTTTTTTTCTTGAGTTTTGCTTCAAAATTCCATGTCTTACATGACACATGTGTACTGAATAAATGTTTGATAATCCAGATTTCCAAGCCCTATACCCCACTTACAAACATGACGACGATGCCTAGAAAGTGTTCGTAAAGAGAATGTGTACAGGAAAATATTTGGACCTAAGAGGGACAAAGTTAGCAGCTGATCCAGAATGTATGCAACAGAATGAGGACTTTCATCACGTATACGTGTTACCTAGTACTGGCAGGTTACCCAAACCTTGGAAGTGACCTCACATGTCCAGCAAGTACACAGGGACAGACAAGAAATTTGGTTGGGAAATCTGCTGGAAAGCAGTCCTTGGAATATTGAGAAAGACAATGGGGGTGGATAAAAACAAATGCTGATGTTTTACATGTAAAACATGCATTAAGCTAGACATACAGCAATGAAACCACCTACAATATTTTTCTTTCCTCTCAGAGTTATATATGCACCAGATGATAGTTCAGGACTTGTCAATATAGTGCAGGTCTTGCCACACCTGTTGCACTTTGGATCCCAATTCTGTCTTCTAGACAGGCTGATTTTTGGGGATGGGTTAAATGTGACATCAACCCTAATGTAAACCTCCACTGGGAGAGCTAGATGGCCTACAAATCAGTCCCAGTTTCCCAATCTACGTACTACCCAGAAAATATCTGATCAAGCTTGTACAGAAAATGTGCTCCAGAAGGGGTGCCACACCATCTAACTGAAAGATTTGGCTAGGGTTTTCTCCATTGTCAGTACAACACATGTGTCTGTGATACATACACAGGCTGTACTGGTTACAGTTTATCTGTGGCAAAGAAGAGACCAAACACTCATTCTTCATTACATCACATACTCCCTTTCAGGCTGTTGTGTTCATGCTCAGTATGTTCATTTGGCACTTAGGAGCCCCAGATTCAACACCCATCTTAATTCACCCATCTTTACACATAGAAAACTCTTTTACGACTAAATATGATTTTGCCCAAAGAATGACCGACTGCTTCCAGCACTTTACAAATTAACCACATTAATGTATATTTGTTTCCTGTATTTGAAGTGACTGCAGCATTAATTGCTGTTTGTAAGCTGTGAGGTTCAGTGGAGCACAGCGTGCACTGTCGACTATGGGATGTTAAGCTCCAAACTTGCATGTCTTAATAATTTCTTGGGATTCCACAAGAAACTATGGTGTGTACACTCCTCTTGTTCTGGTGCACCAGGCTTTCCTACCTCCATCTTATTGAACTACCATTCTCCGTGAAGTTGTCCGATGGACTTGTCATCATATTGATGTATCCTGTATATGTGCCTGAACCTACACTTAACATGAATTATCAATTCAAACTCACTGAACCACAAAACACACTGTGTCTTCTTCTGCTGAAAGTTGACAGTATTTCCTGAATGACAACCCGTGTGACTCTGGTCACAGCACACAGGAAAAAGTGTGGGTAGGGTAGGGCCTTACGAAGGTAACTTCAAGTTCAGCAGAAAAATGCATTTAGTTGGTTTCAATGTATCTACAGCAGCCAATATATAATTAATATCTAAAAATTTGGAATTCATTTTAGTCCACCCAGCATGAGGACTGATCTGAGGGATGTTGCGAGGGGGGGACAGGGGTGCAACTAGCTCAGGATCATGTCCACAGGCAGGTGGCTACATTAGTAATGTCAAACATTTGGGTTCTACTCCACCATTGTTGGTAGGCTTATTTTAAAAGGCATATTACATGGTCTTCAAATTGTGCCTACATTGGTAAAAGGGTAAGTAATATGACTGGTAAATGGTAAACGAATGCTCATGCAGGACATACCTACTGTGTCACTTACTGCACTCATGGGTCAGGCTTATTCATGTTACAAACGGTAAGCAAATGCAAGGGCTGTTGAAACCCAACTTGGTAATGGGTGTTGATATGTGCTGTTTATCTCCAAATATCTTTCTACACATCATCTGACAGAAATACATGATATTGCCATGGCCTAGGGCCTGAGCAGATGCAAAAGTTCAAGCATTCTGGGAAACACTTGTAAAATCTATGAAAATGGCTTCCTTCATATGCATCCTTCAGTTAACACTTCTTACCATTTGGTGGAACCTACACACCAGTGCCATGACATACCTGAAGCAACCACAAAACGAGCACATGGTGAGATCTTGGCACATATTGTGGTCATGAGATATGTGTCTGCCTTTGCCAACTGCTCTCCTTTTAAGTCCCATACAACCAAATCATTCTTCTCAGAGCATGACATCATGTACTTGCCATTGCAAGCAATGCCAAGACCAACCACATCATCGGCATGAAGCTGGAAGACAATTGTTAAGTAATGCACAATAATAAGAAATATAAAAATGTAACTACTACAATTCAGATGTTTGGCAGTACCCTATCACTGCCACAGTAAAAAATTGTTCATTGAAGTATTCTGTTTTTCAAACTGCACATTATTTATGTTCTATGATAATAGTATTAAAGAAAAATCATATATATATATCCTTAATGTTCTTACATCAAGGTGCTGCCCTTATTGCACTCACAATGCCCTTCTCATAAAAGCAGTGTGGTCCAGATAACTAAATTTTTAAGCAGAAAAACTTACTCTTACCTTAGGAAATGTCACACCTTTAGTGACACCACTGATCCAACCATCAGGCTTCTTAGCAACCTTATATACTTCCATCAGTCTTTCAGCAGCTTTGTGTATGATGAATGCCTTCGAATCTGGACTCCATTTAATAAACTTTGCGTGATCAAACTCTATGTTGATTCTCAGACACTTGTGATCTTTCTGATCCCAGTTCTTAGTGCTCCATATCAAAACAGCTCGATCTGAAATGAAAATGTTAAGATTCACTGTTCACATTCCTGCCACACACACTTCTTATGTAAAACAAGAGGGCAGATGGTGTACTCAGTGAAGCAGTACAAGGACTTCAACAAGGCTTTCTTTACTTTCATAATGTCCTACAGTTCTAACAGTACATGTGTAAATGTAATTTAATTTATGCCCATAAGAAAAGCAGGGTGCTTTGTGTGCTGATTTTCACAAACTCATGAAGTGTCAACAGCACTGTGTGCAGATGTATTATATTGAATCTCACCCAAATCAGAAAACAAATGCACAAAGGACATACAGACATTCATTTACAACCCAGTGGCTTACACTGTGCCAAGTTTCACAAAACTTACAGCCATTAAAAAAAAAATTATGAACATCTTCTGTACTTAATGTTATACTTGTAAAAATCTGACTAAAAACGTAGATGATACAGGCAAAATTTATTCATGCCCTTAGGTAAAACATGGCTTTTACTAAATTGATTTTCATGAAACTAATTACTCAACAACATTAAGTGGATGTCTTCTATATTGACTTTTACCCAAATCAGTCAAGGATGTGGGAAGTATGAAGGGGGGAAAAAATAATTTATGTGCCTACATAAGTGATGTCAATTGACCAATTGTCAAGAAATTTATGCTTGATTAATCATTTTTTGTCAAGAACTCCTATATGCAATTTCACAAAAATCTGTCAGTTTAGTACCTGATGCCTTGACACAAATGGATAGACATACACAGTATCCACAACAGGTGGTTCTTTTTCTCTTTGTAAAGCACACCTAGCTAGAGTGGAAAAGTGTTCTTCAATCTAGGGCACGTATATTTTCTAGGCACATTCTTTATAATTTTAAAATCAGTGGTGTTGCTCTATTACAGATACAAATCTACTGTTTCAAAGGTACAAATACTACGAAGAGATTTGCTTTTCTTTGCCCTAAATAGTCCTCGTGTCCAAAACATTTCAAATAAAATTTATCAACCTTAATTGGATCCATATTTTATGTGACATAACAGTTATTTGCACAATGAGCCATTGTTCAGAAAACTAAAAAGTTAAAATTTGGATTTCATGTAAAGCAGATACTACATTAAACTCTCACTGTATACACCACTAATAATTCATATTGCGTTCTCAAGTGTGTGCAGGCTATCAGAATTTGATTTTCCCTTCAAGCAGAAAACTGGGAAAGCACTTAGAAACTGAAGAGTCTGGTCTTCTGGCAAGTGACCCTGCACCACTGGGTAAGTGGTTCCCAGTGTTTCACAGGAATGTGTCACATTCATTTTAAACAGTTCAGTGTTCATGAACACTCCCATAATGAGAAACTGGTCACAGCTGCTTCCTGCTACATCCTCTCCAGTTCATTATTCACAACCATCTGCTACATAATATCTGAACTTGAACAAAATGATGTTCAATAATTTAGATCAGAAATATCTTGAGTGAATGAGTGCTATGTTAGTTCTTGTTTATGAAATTCAGTTGACCTACTGTTTGGTCATCCAGAGCACTTTTATGCACACAGATACATTCTTTCACTTGTACAGTAAAATTTCATAAATGGAAATATTTAAAGGGAAGTACACAGTAGTGGTAAATTCTACCAGACTATTAGAGATATCATTTGTAACTGAAAATTTTCAGGTTACATTCCATAAAATATATAATCTGCCTATTCTGACATATGGATGCAACTAATGAGAAATGTAAGCAAATACAAAGGTGGGACACAATGTAAAGCCCAATGGTTATGTTATGTGCCACCATATTTTAACATTAAAAAATTCTACATTCTGCCCAGTGAGTATATTTCAACATTTTGTATGCACCTGTGAACAGCCATTATTTCCTTCAGCAACATTACCTAGTGAAAGAGTTTTCTTACTCTGCAGTATCAACTAATCTTTAAACATACAGGTAGTCCTTGTTTTATGCCCTGGTTGTGTTGCTGAGAAAGTGGGTGTAAATCAAACATGACATTCCCATAAGAAATAATAAAGTAGGTAGAGGTTTGTGGCAATCATAATGATGACAGCCTCTTTGTATATGGTATATATTATATACATATACTTATACAATCAATGTGTTCCTGAGATTAGTAAAGTAATATAAATTAATATTTATTCTTAACCTACGTATATTGGAAAGGGATTCTAAAGATCTTCCATACACTGATGTTAAATGCTGGATGAAAGGACTTAGCATTATCAGCAATTGTACATACAGTAATCTTGGTCAGGCCAAGGGCAAGGCAGATATTAGCAATGTGTTCACCTTTTCTCCAGCCCACTTATTACGTCTGTCTTCCATTCAGACTGCAATTCACTGTTTTTTCATTGGGACAATACTAGGGGATGTAGATGTATGTATCTCATTAATGTTGGTACTGTTAATAAAGGCACATAAACACACCACAGATGATCACTGTGAACAAAATGAGGTGACTGAGGCACTTTACAGTGAGTTCACTGCCTCCCAGTCTTGAGGGTTTTGTATAATCTCAGCAGTACCTCATGTGGATCTAGCCAAAGCGAGTTAAACTGAGTATGAGGGAGGCATGAACTGGAAAGTGGTGCAAAGTGTCGAGACGCATTCAAGCAAAAAAAGCGTAAAACAAGGATTCCCTGTAATTCAGGTTAATCATTGTCTTTCAAAGGTTATGCATGATCTAAGAGTACAAATGTAACAAGAAAAGTTGATCAACTTGATAAAACAGAATGGCCATGCATTATGCAGACAATAATAAGATTAGTATGAATCAATGTCATATGGAAGGCCTCTCTCCAGCAATAATGCAGCTGGAGCATGTGAATGACCAATTGCCTGTCTAGTGCCAACATTAAGAATGAAACGACCAATAACTCCACTCCCTTCACAGCATACATAGGGGCTTCACCTTCACTATACACTGATTAACCATGCACAATTCTGTCTTGCTTCTTGCTGTATTGATAATCATTTAAAGATCATGCATAACAGTATTAATTTCACATTAAACAGTGCAAACATATGAAGTTACTGAGATCCTCAAAACACTCCTGATTGACATTCAGATCGCAGCAATGGACTGGCTATTCAGCAGTCAGTTCATGTTCATCCTCCTCCTCTATGTAAATGATAATACTTTGAAATAACCCACAATCCTTCCTTCATGATTCAATGTACACCATAATATTGATACATAATTTTAATGAAACCATGCTGTCGGCCAAAGCACTGAGGTTTTGTACAACGTACATTAGTTTCCAGAAAAATGTGGAGGAAGTATTTTAAGTAACCCATGAACACTTTTTCAACCAGTATGTGCCATTATGACTTGCTCAGTGCCATGTAACTGCTTCAGCTGATGCAGTGTTAATGGGCTACAAATGAAGAAGAAAATAAACCACGGTAAATTATGTTCTGAGAATTTCAATGTGCTACCTACATTTTACTACAAAGTGCCCAGTGCCTACCATCACATCATCACGCTATACAGAACAGTGGAGACATATGGTCCGAAGTATTCTGTTTTAGATCTCAAAACTTGACTGGAGCAATGACTGGTTTCAAACACCATCTAATGTATCCTGGGAAAATACCCACTAAAAATGACAATGCATGAAATACATGGCCAGTCTAAAATCAGTGGTGAAGAGAAAAACCTCTCCCTGCCAAAAATAAAACCCCAATTTTCCAACACACCACCAGTTACTTTGCCGTTTTCAGTGGTATCCAATTAAAGCATCTGCTGGGTACACTACATTGAAAGAAGGGCATGGTCATATAAATTATAATTTTTCAGAAAATACAAGCATTTAAAATACTCAGCTAGGTAAGGCAGATTTGAATCTGTGCAACCACGATTATTTAATAATTTTCAGTAACAAATTTCGTTTCCATAAAGGCACGAAGTGTCAATTCAAAGCAAAGTTTTTGTATACGCAAAGAAGCACAGACTGCTTTCTCTTGGATTATAATAATCCTCCAAAAAATGAATCAGATATCTTGACATCATACATCATGCAAGAGAAAGCTCACAATTGCTATGTCGCTTCATGCCACTGGAGAATGCACAAGTTACAGTACTGAGTGAGGTATGATTCTGAATGTTGTGTAGGCAAGAATTTTGAAGGTGGTGGTGGTTGTTGCGACTGACTGCAGGGTACTCTTCCAGATATTTAGGTGGTTCATCCCCATTGTGCGCGCTTACAAGTATATTGATAAGTGGGTATGTAAGTCAAACACAACAAAATTTATTGGGGTTGTAGATTAAGTATGAAACATTAATTACAAGACATTTTTATTAGAATTGCAATTTAAGTACGAAACCTTAATTACAAGACATGTTTCGGCCTCTAGAGGCCATCATCAAGTCAAGACTCGGGTATCCTGGAGGGGAGTTTGAGTTTAGGTGGCTATTGGTATAGGTAGGGGTCGTTGGAGGATCGAGATCTCGTTCTTCCAAATGTACTACAAAGGTACATTGGTAAATGTGGTGGGTATAACCTAAGGTTAACAAACTTGAGGCTATGTATATAGCAGGGTGTAAAACAAACATAGGCTGCCTTAAAGGCCATAAATGAGGTATATCTGTAGT